>ENA-OSEY01002010-OSEY01002010.1-marine-metagenome-genome-assembly--contig:-NODE-2010-length-13487-cov-4.683594_pt1 | contig 13487 bp, 12 predicted proteins | sample MGYA00248465_ERZ534230 | MGnify/ENA primary metagenome ERZ534230 (study PRJEB26409, sample SAMN06344110) | marine metagenome | isolation source: Sea water from surface | place: Atlantic Ocean:Southern... | reverse complement strand
AGCAGTTGTGTTGGTTGTGGTGAATGCGTCCAAGCTTGTCCAACTGGCGCTCTTATTGAAACTTCTTTACTAGATAAAAATAATGATCAGACAATTTTTCCTGAAAAAAAAATAAAAAGTTTATGTCCCTTTTGTGGTGTTGGTTGCCAAACCTTAGTAAGTGTAAAGGATAATAAAATATTAACTGTAAATGGTGAAAATGGACCTGCTAATGAAAATAGACTATGTGTTAAAGGACGTTTTGGCTTTGATTATATAAATAGTCCACAAAGATTAACTGCCCCGCTAATTAGAATTAGCAAAAAAACAAAATCTTGGGACATATCAATTGATGACAAAGATATTTATAAATATTTTAGAAAAGCTTCATGGGAAGAAGCTTTGGATTTTGCTTCTAATCGATTTACTAAAATTTTAAAAAATTATAACAAAAATTCTTTAGCAGGTTTTGGATCAGCAAAAGGTTCGAATGAAGAAGCATATATATTTCAAAAATTGATAAGGACTGGTTTTAAGACAAATAATGTAGATCATTGTACACGACTTTGTCATGCATCTTCTGTAGCTGCATTATTACAATCAGTTGGATCAGCAGCTGTGTCAGCTCCATTTACAGCTGTAAAAGATACTGAGTGTATAATTTTAATAGGAGCAAGACCTGAACAAAATCATCCTGTTGCAGCTTCATATTTTAAACAAGCAGTCAAAAATGGGACAAAATTAATTATTTTAGATCCAAGAAAGCAAAGCCTATCAAGATACGCGACACATCATTTGCAATTTAATCCAGGACAGGATTTAGCTTTGTTAAATGCTATGATTTTTACAATTATTGAAGAAAATTTAACAAATAAAGAATATATAGAAAATCATACTGAAGGGTTCAAACAATTAGAAAAAGAGATAAAAAAATTTAATCCTATTTTAATGGAAAATTTATGTGGAATACCAAAAGAAATAATTAGAAAAGTTGCAAGAATATATGCAAAGGCAAAAACATCAATTATCTTTTGGGGAATGGGTATTTCACAACATGTACATGGAACTCAAAATGCTTTTTCATTAATAAATTTAGCATTGATCACAGGACATCTAGGAAAACCAGGCACAGGTTTGCACCCTTTAAGAGGACAAAATAATGTACAAGGAGCTTCTGATGCTGGGCTAATACCTATGTCATATCCAGATTATAATTCTGTTAAAATAAAAACAAATAATCAAAAAATGCAAAAGTTTTGGAATTCAAAATTAGACCTGAATGATGGTAAGACAGTTGTAGAAATTATTAAGGATATCAATGCAGGTGTAATTAAAGGGTTGTATGTTCAAGGTGAAAATCCTGCTATGTCAGATCCAGATTTAATACATACTAGAAAAGGTTTAGCAAAGTTAGATCATTTAGTTGTTCAAGATATATTTGTGACTGAAACAGCATGGTTTGCAGATGTAATTTTGCCAGCAACTGCTCATGCTGAAAAATTAGGAACTTATACTAATACTAATAGACAAGTACAAATAGGAAGAAATGTAATAGAACCTCCAAAAGGTGTAAAACAAGATTGGTGGATCATTCAAGAAATTGCTAGAAGAATTGGATTAGATTGGAATTATACTTCACCAAAAGAAATCTTTAATGAAATGAAATTAATAATGCCTTCTCTAAATAATATCTCTTGGGAAAGGTTAGAAAAAGAAAATTATGTGACTTACCCTGTAAAAAGTGAGAATCTTCTGGGTGAGGATATTATATTTCACGATGGTTTTCCAACGCCAAATAAGTTAGGTAAAATTATGCCGGTGGATATAATTTATCCTAATGACAAAATAAGCAGTGATTTCCCAATGATATTATCGACAGGTAGATTGTTAGAGCATTGGCATACTGGTACTATGACAAGAAGAGCATTAGTTTTAGATGAACTTGAGCCAGTTCCTATAATTTTCATTAATGAAATAGACAGTAAGTTTTATGATCTTGATTTAACCAGAGAAGTAACAATTGAAACAAGGCGAGGAAAGATAAAATTAAAAATTAGACATGACAATGACCTTCTTCCTGGTATGTTATTTTTACCATTTTGTTTTAAGGAAGCTGCAGCAAATATTTTGACAAATTCAGATATAGACCCTGTTGGGAAAATTCCAGAGTTTAAATATAATGCCGCTAGAATTTATCAAATATAAATTCAAATATGTTGAAATTTGTTAAAATATTTATTTCTGATTAAAAAGAGTTTTTTTATGTTTAAGGCTACAAAAATTAAAGAATTTTTAAAAGGAAATATTAAAATTCCTCAATTCGATCATGTAGTTGCTAATAAAGCTAGAGATTTTCAAAAACAACTAACTAAACCTGAAGGAAGTCTTGGAAAATTAGAGGATATTGCTATTTGGATGGCAGGTTGGCAAAAAACTATTAAACCAACTATAAAAAACCCACATTGTATAATCTTCGCAGGTAATCACGGTATATCAAATAAGGGTGTTTCAGCATATCCATCTGAAGTAACCGCTCAAATGGTAGAAAACTTTAAACAAGGTGGAGCTGCAATAAATCAACTGTGTAAATTAGCAAAAATTAAATTATCTGTAATTCCAATAGATTTGGACAAACCTACAATGGATTTTTCTGAAAGCAAAGCTATGAGCGAAGAAGAAGTATTTTCCTTCATGCAATTGGGTTTTGACTCAATCCCTTCTAGCTGTGATTTACTTATTTTAGGTGAAATGGGAATTTCAAATACGACATCTGCAACTTCCATTTCCTGCGCTCTATTTAACGAACCTGTTGATGTAATGACGGGTATTGGGACAGGTATTAATAAAGTCCAACTATCTAACAAAATAAAAGTAATTTACAAAGCTCTTCAGTTGCATGGAAAAAAATTTAAAGACCCAGTTAGTATATTGTCATGTTATGGAGGTAAAGAAATTGCAGCTATTGCAGGATCGGTAATTTCTGCCAGAATAAAATCTATTCCAGTACTTTTGGATGGATTTATAACTACAGCTGCAGCCTCTACTTTAATAAGTTTTGAAAAAAATATTTTAGATCATTGTTTAGTTTCTCATTTATCTGCTGAACCAGGTCATGCTAGGATATTAAATAATCTTAAAAAAGAACCAATTTTAGATTTGAATCTAAGACTTGGAGAGGGGAGCGGAGCAGCGATAGCTTCACATATATTAAGAGCAGCTTTAGCTACACACAATGGTATGTCTACTTTTGACAATGCAAAAGTTTCTAAAAAAATAACTTCATGAAAACAATTTTAAAAAATAGAGTTGTGTTAGATTTTTTTGCTAGTCTAATGTTTTTTACAAGAATACCAGTTAATTGGAAATTCTTTTCAAACAAACCACCAAATCTTACAAACGCAGCATGGAGTTTTCCTTTAATAGGTTATATAATAGGTATTATATCAGGATTTATAGGTGAACTATGTATTAATATTAATTTATCAATATTTTTATCTTGTACGATAGCAATCGCATTTAGTGTTATGATTACTGGAGCTTTCCATGAAGATGGTTTGGCTGATATGGCGGATGGTTTTGGGGCAGGCGGTTCACCAGAAAAAATTAATAAAATAATACATGACAGTCGTCTTGGAACTTACGGAACAACAGCATTAACCTTGGGATTATTAATACGACTAGGGCTAGCAATAAATTTGGTAGAATTAGGTTATTCATTAATATTGATTTTATCTTCTAGTTTTGCTTCAGGAAAATTATCGATAATTTTCACAAGAAATTATTTTACTGTCTCAACTTTTTCAAAAACAGGTAGTATTATTGAGACTGTTTCTACTAAAATGCTAGTAATAGCCTCTTTAATCTGGCTAATACCAGTAGTTTATTTTTTTCCTTTCTGGGGTGTTTTAATAGGAGTTTTTTTTATTTCAGGAGTAATTTTTTTTATAGGTAAAATGTCTCAAAAAAAAATAGGTGGTATTACTGGAGATGTACTTGGAGCAATTGCCTTTACAAGTGAATTAGTTTTTTTGCTTGGGATAATAATTTATTTAAGGCATTTATATTGATGGATACTTGTAGAATATATCTTATACGTCATGCTCCAGTTAAAAAAAAAGATGGTTATGTCCCAGAAAATAATCCCAAAGCAATTATAAATTCTGATCATTTAAAAAAACTTGCCGCTCATATTCCAGATAATAGTTTATGTTATGTTAGTCCTTTAAAGAGAGCTATTCAAACAGCTCAGGAATTGTCCAAATATAGAAATTTTAAGGAAATAGTAATTGAAAAAAAATTGAGAGAGCAAAACTTTGGAGAATGGCAAGGAAAAAAAATATCATTAATTTGGGAAGAAATAAAAAAATTTAAAACTAAACATAACTTTTCATTTCTATGTCCTGAAAATTGTCCTCCAAAAGGTGAAAGTTTTCTGGATCAATGTAAACGCGTTTCTGAATTTATTAATAATCTTAATTTTCACGATCATACGTCATTGATTTTTATTTCTCATTCCGGAACAATTAGAGCTATTTTGTCTCAAATTTTGGACTTGGATCCTAACAAAGCAATAGGAATAGAGATTTCTCATTTAAGCATTACCTCTATAGAGGTTCTTAAGAAAGATAATATCAGAAATAAAGGTGGTAAATATCGGTTATTAAGTGTTAACAACCAATTTATATAAATGATATCTAATAAAGTTTGAGTATGTTAAAAAATTAAAATGAAAAATTGGCAAGATAGACTTTATAAAACATTAAAAAATGACGGAATTAAACTATTTAGCTATGTCCCTGATGCTGGACATAAGATATTAATAGAAAATGCAACAAAAGATAATTCAGTCATTGCAATTCCTCTAACATCAGAAGAAGAGGGCGTAGGCATCGCTGCTGGTTCTTATCTTGGAGGATCTAAAGCTGTTTTGTTAATGCAAAGTAGTGGTGTTGGAAATTGTATTAATCAATTATCATTAATTAAACATGGTCAATTTCCTTTTTTTACTATTATAACAATGAGAGGTGAATTTGGTGAAGGAAATCCTTGGCAATTTGCAATGGGTGAAGCAGTAATACCAACATTAAATTCAATGGGAGTAAATTGTATTAAAATTGAAAAAGAAGAAGATGTTGAAAGTACAATTAAAGCAGCTTTGACAATGGTATTTAAGTCAGAGAGATCTGTGGCTGTTTTGCTTTCTCAAAAATTAATCGGAGCTAAGGTTTTTTAGTATAAATTAAAAAAATGGATTTATTAGATAGAAAAAAAGCAATTCCAACTTTGATTGGTGATAACAATAGATTTCTTATAATCTCGGGTTTAGCTGGGCCAGCAAAGGACATTGGTTTTTTAACTAAAGAAAGTCCAAATACTTTTTTATTTGGAGGTGCTATGGGAGGTGCGTTGCCAACCTCTCTTGGTCTTGCTTTATCAAGACCTAATGATAGAGTTTTATGTGTTTCAGGTGATGGTGATATTTTAATGTCTATGGGTTGTCTAGCTACAATAGCAACTATTAAACCCAAGAACCTTATTATTATTTGTGTTGATAATGCATTATATTTGGAAACAGGTGGGCAGACATCTCATACAGGTTTAGGTGTAAATTTAGATATGATTGCAAAGGGGTGTGGCTTTCCTATTACTAAAACTATAGTAACTGAGGATGAATTATTAGAAGGAAAAAAAATTCTTGATAATTTTAGTGGTCCAGCTTTCATACTATTAAAGGTCAACAAATCAAGTCCTCCTAAATATTCTAGAAATTGGAATGCTTCCGAAGAAAAATTGAAATTCAGAAAAAATTTAATAAACTAAATATTTATCTTTGATTAAATTAGTAAATATGTTAACTAAATAGTTTCCTAGTAAACTATTTTGCAGGTATTGTTTTGAAAGAATCATTTGAAGATAATATAGGTTTGTTAATTCATGATGTGGCTCGATTACTTCGTGTTTTATATGATCGTCAAATGGCTTCTATAGGTCTAACTAGATCTCAATGGTGGCTATTGACTTATTTATATTTTAAAGATGGCATAAAACAATCAGAACTTGCAATACTTATGGATATGGAAAAAGCACCATTAAGTAGACTTTTAGACCGCATGGAATTAAAGGGATGGGTTGAAAGAAAAAGTGAAAGTAAAGATCGAAGAATAAAAAATATTTATTTATCTGAAAAAATTAAACCTCTTATTAATTCAATGAGGGACAAAGCAGCAACTTATAGAAAAGATTCTTTATCAATATTAAACAATCAAGATCTCAACAAGTTAAGGGATTTACTACAGATTTTAAAAAAAGATTTGTCTTCAAAAGTATAATTTAAAGGAAAAGAGTTAATGTCAAATGAAGTTAATAAAGAATTAAACCCTAACAATAAAGTAGTTAGATTTTTGTTGTTAATTTTATTTCCCACTTTAGTTGTACTCACCGTTATGGGTTATTTTTATTCTTTAGGTAGATTTATATCGACTGAAAATGCATACATAAAAGCTCCTATTATTTCTGTTCAATCGGAGGTTTCTGGAAGAGTAGATATGGTATTTATTAAGGATAATCAAAGAGTAAATAAGGGAGATAAACTTTTTAAAATTGATACTAAAAAACTTGAATTAGATTTAAGTGAACAAAAACAGAATCTTATAAATATAATTAAAGAAATTGAGAATAGAAAATCAAAATATAATGAGGCGAAAGAAGAAGTAAAATTAGCAAAAGAAGAAATAAAATTTTATTCTTCTGAAATTAAGAGAGTGAAATCTCTAGTGAATGTTGAGATTAAGTTAGCGAAGGAAAAGGTTGAATATCAAAAATTAGAGCTTAAAAGAATTAAAAATTTAGTTAAAAAAGGAGTTGGTCTTAAAAGTAAACTTGATGAAGCAAAATTTCTTTATAATTCTGCCATAGCTAATTTAAAATATGTAAATCTAAATAATGATTTAGAAAAAATTAAATATTCGTATTTGTCTTCAAAACAAAAACTAAAAATAAATCAAGATAAACTCAAAACAATACTGACCACTTTAAATGGTAATGAAAAAATTTTGCCAACAAGACATCCATTATATTTAAAACATAAAAGTAAATTAAATAAAATAAACTTTGATATTAAGCAGTCAATTATATTTGCTAAGCAAGATGGGATTGTTGCTAAATTGAATCTAGAAAAAGGAGAGTATATAGATGTTGGAAAAATTCTATTTGCAATAGTTGATGAAAAAAAATCTTGGTTAGAAGCCAATTTAAAAGAAACTGACTTAACTAATATAAAAGTTGGTCAATCAGCATATTTTATTCCTGATGCATATCCTGATACAAAATGGAACGCCCAAGTACAAAGTATAAGTCCTGCCACAGGTGCTGAATTTTCAATTTTACCACCACAAAACTCTTCTGGTAATTGGGTGAAAGTTGTTCAAAGAATTCCTGTAAGAATTTCCATTGGTGATCCGATTAATAAAAATGAAGATAATTTAAATGTTGATAAACAGCTTAGGGTAGGTATGTCTGTGTCGGTTATGATAGACACTGAATATGAGAGTGAAATTCCAATAATAATTCGACCTTTTGCTACTATTTTTAAATTACTAAGAGATTAAGTTGTCACCTCTAATATCTGAAACTAATACTTCATTTAAATGGTTTATTTTAGCTACAGCAACATTTGTAACTATGCTTTATGCGATGAATGTAACAATAGCTTCAATTGCATTATCAGACATGAGAGGAGCTATGGGAGCAACACAAGACCAGATTTCTTGGGTTGTAACTGGAAATATAGTTGCAACAGCAATCTTTACTCCTTTTGCTGGCTGGTTATCTTCGAGAATACAAATTAGAACAATCCTTTTTTTTAGCGTAATAGGTTTTATAATTTCTTCTATTTTTTGTGGAATGTCAGATTCTTTGGAAGAAATTGTTATTGCAAGGGTGGCACAAGGCATTTTTGGAGCACCACTTCCGCCACTTTCACAAACGCTTGTTTTAGCAGTATTTCCAAAAAGACAAATTTCTGTGGCTATGGCAGTTTGGGGAATGGGTACAATTTTGGGTCCTGTGATCGCACCAACGATTGGAGGATACCTTGGTGAATTACTAAATTGGAGATGGGTTTTTTACACTTTAGTACCATTTGGGTTTTGTGCTTTATTAGCCGTAATGGCCACAGTTCCAAAAAGACCAGTTGAAGGTGGAATGCATTTAGACTGGGTTGGTTTTTTGGCTCTTGCATGTAGTGTTGCTGCATTACAAATAATGTTCGACAGAGGAGAAAGAAATAGTTGGTTTGATAGCACAGAGACTATTATTGAGTGTGGAATAGCTATTATTGGCTTTTATATCTTTATTACTCACAGCCTGACTACAAAAAAGCCTTTTATAAATTTAAGTATTTTTAAAGACAGAAATTACACTGTAGGTCTTATTCTAATATTCTTCTTTGGCATGTTAAATTTTGTTCCAATGGTTATCTTTCCACCTCTACTACAAGAATTGAGAGGGTATCCTCAATCTATAATTGGAATAATATTAGGAATGAGGGGAATAGGAACGTTTGTTGGTTTTGCAATAATAGCTTTTACTAGCAGGATTGATCCAAGAGTAATTATATTTTTTGGCTTTGGGATACAAGCTGTCTCAGGTCTTTACATGTCAACCTTCGATATAAATATGACCTTTTCACATATAGCCTGGGCCAGCTTAGTTCAGGGTTTAGGTGTTGGTTTGACTTGGCCTCCAGTGAGTGTTATTTGCTTTGCAACCTTGTCAAATAAATTTCATGGAGAAGCTACAGCTATGTTTCATCTAATTAGAAACATTGGATCGAGTTTTTTTATTTCAGTAAGTGTTGCAGTTGTTCTTCATATGGGTCAAATCAACTTTGAGGAAATTGGTTCTACAGTATCTTTATGGAACCAAGGAATTAACTTTTCAGGTGTCATTAATTCATTAGATGATTTGAATATTACAAAGTTAACAAATGAATTAAATAGACAAAGTCTTATGGTTGGGTATATAGATGCATTTAAATTATATTCATGGGTAGGTTTTTTATCTATACCATTAATTTTTTTAATAAAAATAACAAAGACTCAAAATAATTAATTCTGATTTATAAGGAAATACATGAGTAATAATATAATTCTAATTGATGGCGGTATGGGCCAAGAATTAATACATAGATCAAAAGTTAAGCCTGATGGTCTCTGGTCAGCAAGAGTGATGCTTGATAATTATGACTTAGTTGTGGATTTACACAGAGATTTTATAAAAGCTGGTGCAGAGGCAATAACATTAAATTCTTATAGTATCACGCCACAAAAGTTAAAAAGATATAATCTGGAAGAATTATTCATACCTCTTCAGAAAAGTGCAATTAAAGCGGCTATTGAGGCCAAAAAGTCATCGTCAGTTGAAACTGACATAAAAATTATTGGCTGTTTACCTCCACTAGTTATGAGTTATAAGACAACCATAGGTATGGATAAGGATGAAGCAAAAGATACTTATAAGAAAATAATAGAAATTCAAGAACCACATGTAGAAATACTTTGTTGTGAGACAGTTTGTTCAATTGAAGAAGCTCATATAGCAACTGAAACTGCTTTAACTACTGATAAAAAAGTTTGGTTAAGTTTCTGTGTAAAGGAAGAAGACGGAACGTTATTACGATCTGGAGAGCGATTAGAAGATGCCTTAAGAGAATTTAATAATTCAAAAATTGACTCTTTTTTAATAAATTGTGCTCCACCTGAAGCTATTCATTCTTCAATTAAAGTTATGAAAAATTTTTCCAAACCATATGGTGCTTTACCTAATGCTTTTGTAACAGTAAATGACCTAGACATTCACAATGATGTATCAATTCTTAAAAAAAGATCTGATTTAAACATTAACAAATTTACAAGTGAAATATTGAGTTACATTAAAAATAATGCTTCTATAGTTGGAGGATGTTGTGAGGTAGGTCCCAAATATATTGAAGCACTAAAAAACGAAATTTTTAATAAATAGATCAAGTTGTTGGAGTTAATAAAGAATGAAATTTAATGGAACTCAAAATTATATTTCAACTGAAGATTTGAACGTTGCAGTAAATGCAGCAATTACACTTGAAAAACCATTATTAATTAAAGGTGAGCCAGGCACTGGAAAAACAGAATTGGCTAGACAAGTATCGGATAGCCTAGGATTAGGTATTATTGAATGGAATATAAAATCCACAACAAAAGCTCAGCAAGGATTATATGAATATGATGCTGTTAGTCGTCTCAGAGATAGCCAACTAGGCGATAAGAAGATAGAAAATATTGGAAATTACATAAAGAAAGGTAAGATTTGGAATGCTTTTGAGTCCAAAGAAAGATCAGTACTATTAATTGATGAGATTGATAAAGCAGATATAGAATTTCCAAATGACCTACTTCAAGAGTTAGATAAAATGGAATTTTTTGTTTATGAAACTAATGAAATAGTTAAAGCAAAAAAAAGACCCATAGTCATAATAACATCTAATAATGAGAAAGAACTTCCAGAGGCATTCTTAAGACGATGTTTTTTTCATTACATTCAATTTCCTGAAATTGATACCTTAAAAAAGATTGTTCAAGTACACTTTCCTGAAATTAAAAAATCATTACTAGAAGCAGCACTAAATAGATTTTTTGAAGTTAGAGAAATTCCTGGATTAAAGAAAAAACCATCAACTTCAGAGGCCTTAGATTGGATTAAACTTTTATTACTTGAAGATATTAATCCTATAGATTTAAAAAGTGATGGAAAGGATTTGTTGCCCAAGTTACATGGCGCTCTCATTAAAAATGAACAAGATATTCATTTGTTTGAGAGGTTAGCTTTCATGGCAAGAGGAAATAGATAAGAGAATGTTTCTAGATTTCTTTTTCAAATTAAAAGATGCCAGAATTCCAGTTACATTAAATGAATTTTTTACATTTTTAGTTTCAATTAAATTAGACTTTATTCAATTTAACACTGAAAATTTTTATTACATGGCTAGAGCAAGTCTAGTCAAAGACGAAAGATTAATAGATCGATTTGATGTTGTATTTGGTGAATATTTTAAGGGCATTGAAACCTTAAAATTAGAAGATGTACTTGAACATTTAAAAGTCCCAAAAGAATGGCTTCAAAAAATGTTGGATAAGCATTTTACCAAAGAAGAAATTGAGGAGATAAAATCTTTAGGTGGTTTTGATGAACTAATGAAAACACTTGAACAAAGACTAAAAGAACAAAAAAAACGTCATCAAGGTGGTAATAAATGGATAGGTACAGCAGGTAAATCACCCTTTGGAGCTTATGGATACAATCCAGAAGGAATTAGAATTGGACAACATGCAAGAGGGCAGGGGAAAGCTGTTAAAGTATGGGACAAAAGAGTATTTCGTGATTTTGATGATACAAGAGAATTAGATACACGAGGAATGCAAGTTGCATTAAAAAGATTAAGGCAATGGGCAAGAACTGGTATTGATGAAGAGTTAGATATAGATAATACAATATCACATACTGCAAAAAATGGTTATTTAGACATAAAAACCAGAAAAGAAAGAGAAAATGCAATTAAAATATTACTTTTTCTTGATGTAGGTGGTTCTATGGATGACTACATTAAACAAGTAGAAAATTTATTTTCAGCTGCAAAAAATGTTTTCAAAAACCTTAACTTTTTTTACTTTCATAACTGTCTATATGAAGGTGTTTGGAAAAGTAACGTAAGACGATGGAAAGAACAATTTTCTACAACAGAAATTTTCAGGACATATGGAAAAGAATACAAATGTATCTTCGTTGGTGATGCTTCAATGAGTCCATATGAAATTTTAGTAGAGGGTGGTGGTAATGAACATTTTAATCAAGAAACAGGACAAGTTTGGTTAGAAAGAGCTATTGCCCAGTGGCCGTCAAATGTTTGGATTAATCCAACAAAAAAGGAGCATTGGAATTATTCTCAGTCTACACATATTATTAAAGAAATATTTTCAAATAGAATGGTACCTTTAAGTATAAAAGGAATAGAAGAAGCAACTAAAATTTTATCCAAAACTAATTAAAATAAATAGGTCACTTAATAAATGAAAGAAAATAAAATTGGCGGCCAGTATTCAACTCCAATAATTCTTCCTGAACAGAAAGTTTTAAAAGAATGGTTGGATTATAATGGTCACATGAACGTTGCGTATTATACACTAGCTTTTGATAAATCCTTAGATATATTTTTAGAAGATTTACTTGGAATAGGAGAAACTCATGCTTATGAAAATCACCAGGGTCCTTTTGTTGTTCAAGCTCATTATCATTATTTAAGTGAGATGAAATTAAATGAAAAATTTAACGTACGCTTATTTGTAGTTGATTGCGATAAAAAAAAGATGCACTTATGTTTAGAAATTTTTTCACAGCTTCAAGAAAAAGTAATTGCAGTTGTTGAACAAGTTTTAATAAATGTAAATTTAAAGCTTCGTAAATCTGAACCATATCCACCATGGGCTTTTGAAAAACTTCTCAAATTAAAAAATACCCATAAAAATGCCTCACTACCCTCTACTTTTGGAAAATCCATAGGATTAAAAAAGTAAAATAATGATTTTAAAATTAATTTTAACATGTTTTTGTTGGATAGCTGTTCTGCCCATAATTTACGGTGTAAATTTTGGAGAAAAATATATTTTTTTAATAATATTCATTTATTTTTCATTATTATTTTGGATGTTTATATTCTCAAAAACTACTACTAAAATAATTATTTCCTTATTATTTTTATTTACTTTTTTAATTTTAGACAATTTTCCATCAAAAGAGACTTTTCTTAAAGCTGGAAATTTTTTTATTATTTTTTCGGCTTTTCTTCCAAGTTTATGGCTTTTAAGGGCTACAGCTATTACAATGCCATCAGTTCAAAGTACTCAATCACTTTTATCAAAATTAGACCCAAAAAAAATACTTTCAGGAATCCAATTTACATCTCATTTTCTTGGTAGTGTAATTAATATAGGTTCTTTTCCGCTTTTGTCCTCTGTACTTCCTAAAAATTCAAAAATTAGTTTGAGGCAGTCTGCTGGTGAAGCATCAATTCGTGGAATGAACACAGCAGTTTTGTGGTCGCCTTTTTTCGTTAGTTTTGCAGTTGGTCAAATTTATCTTCCTGAAATGTCAGCATGGATGGGAATAGGGTTTGGAATTATTATAGCAACATTCTTTAATCTCATTTCAATAAGATTTATTATTGGGAAATTAACAATAAACTACATTATGGAATCTTTATCGTGCATTAAACCAATATTTTCAAGATTATTTATTTTAGCAGTATCTGTATTGTTTGTTGGTCAAATTTTTAATAAAACTGCATTGAATGCCATAATAATTGTAGTACCAATTTTAGTGTTTATCCAAATATTGAGACGACCAGAAACTTCAAACTTCATTTTAAAAAATTTAAAAAATTTGATACAAAATTCTGGAGATGAAATGTTACTAATTTC
>ENA-OSEY01002009-OSEY01002009.1-marine-metagenome-genome-assembly--contig:-NODE-2009-length-13489-cov-4.045631_pt1 | contig 13489 bp, 12 predicted proteins | sample MGYA00248465_ERZ534230 | MGnify/ENA primary metagenome ERZ534230 (study PRJEB26409, sample SAMN06344110) | marine metagenome | isolation source: Sea water from surface | place: Atlantic Ocean:Southern... | reverse complement strand
TGGTTTCTATGGGCATGGGCAGGGTCAGCTGCCATATTAGGTAGTCTTTGGGTGCAAGTAGAAATTGATGTCAGGATCAATGAGTGGTTTGGTACTTTTTATGATATGATTCAAAAAGCTCTTGCCGAACCGAATTCAATTACGATTGAAGAATACTGGGCAGGCTTACTTTCTTTTATAACGCTTGCTGGAATATATGTTGCAATTGCCGTTTTGGTAAGCTTTTTTACTGCACATTTTCTATTTAGGTGGAGAACTGCAATGGTTGAGTGGTACCACAGCGTTTATAACTACGCGCGCACTATTGAAGGCGCTGCTCAGAGAGTGCAAGAAGACACCATTAAGTTTGGTAGAATTATGGAGGGATTAGGAACAAGTTTAATCGAGTCTGTTATGATAATTGTTCAATTTTTACCAATTTTATTAGGTTTAAGCGCTGGGATACCAATATTCTTTTTTGGAGATTGGGAGTATGGTTTAGTTGTTGGTGCTTTAATTTGGTCAGTTGGTGGAACAATTTTTTTAATTCTTCTTGGAATAATACTACGCCTTGTAGGTGTAGAATATGATTTACAAAAACAAGAAGCAGCTTATCGTAAAGTTTTAGTCATTGCTGAGGATGATGAAACCGTTCGCCCTAAGACGATAGAAGAACTATTTGATGACGTTAGAAAAATTCATTTTTTATCATATATAAGATACCTATATTTCAATATTGGGAGAATAGCATATCTACAAGCTAATGTTTTAAGTGCTTATGTATTTTTAGCGCCTGCTATTGTAGCTGGAATTATTACTCTTGGTGTTATGCAACAAATTATTCGTGCTTTTGGAAGAGTTGAGGGATCTATGCAATATTTATTAAAGTCCTGGCCAACAATTATTGAGTTAGCGAGTGTATATAAAAGACTTAGAGAATTTGAAAGAAGACTTAAAGCTACTGCAGATACTGCCAAGGTGTCTGAATAAATATTTTTGACATCACGTAAACAGAACTCAAAGTAATTAAAACAATAATTATCCATACCCACCGATTTTTCTTGTCATAGTTTTCGCCATTCTTATTAGGATCAACCATAATAATTAAATATAATATTAAATAATCAAAATCAATTAGGCTTTTTTGAAATATCTTGTTCTATTAACAACGGTATAATTTTTAAAAAGCTTCTGAGCAAGTAAATTACTTTTTTCTACACCATTTATAATAAGGTCGAGTTTTTGATCTTTAGCTATTTCCTCTAGTTTGTTCATTAAAGATCTTGCAACACCAATTTTTCTAAAATCTGGCAAAACGTAAAGTACATCTAATAAAATATTCTTCTCAAAATAAGTCTCATTAATTTTTGCAACAACAATACCCATAAATTTGTCTGCATTTTTTGCCGCAAAAGCGAAATAATCATCTTGAAATATATTTGACCAAAATAGGTTGAAATTAACCTCTTCAAATTGAAAAGAATTTGATGACGCACTTTCATTTATAATTTCTTTCCAGCTCTTAAGATGAATTTCTTTTGGTTTTTCTATTGTAAACATTCGCCTATCAATTTAACAATTAATTTTGTTCATTTACACGAATAATTAATTATAGACTTGATCTTGATAGGATAAGCCTTATTTCTATAATAAAATATTTATGTATGAAAATTTAAAAAAATATATCGAGTCTATTAAAGCAAGAGATCCTGCTGCAACTTCGTTATTGCTTGTAATTTTAACTTACCCTGGGGTTAAAGCATTGTTTTTTCACAGAATAGCAAATTTCATTTGGGGGCTTAATTTAAAAATTTTAGGAAGAATGATTTCTCAATTATCAAGATTTTTAACTGGAATAGAAATTCATCCTGCTGCAAAAATAGGGAAGAATTTTTTTATAGATCATGGAATGGGTGTTGTAATTGGAGAGACTGCTGAAATTGGAAATAATGTCACTATTTATCACGGTGTGACATTGGGTGGAATATCACCTGCTATCAAAGCTTCAGAACAAGTTGGTTTAAAAAGACACCCTACTCTTGAAGATGATGTCATCGTAGGGTCTGGTGCACAGATATTAGGTCCTGTTTTAATAAAGAGTTGTGCACGAATTGGCTCAAATGCAGTTGTTACTAAAGACGTTCCTAAAGGTGGAATAATGGTTGGTGTCCCTGCTAAAAATATTAATTCAGGTAACAAAAAAACAGACTCTTCATTTAAACCATACGCTGTGACTAAAAAATAAAATAATTTAATTCAAATTAATTCAATCCGACTCATGAGTTCATCAGATATGAAAATGTCCTTATTAACATTTTCATTAAATTTACTCAAACGTTTTGAGCCAGGAAGCCTTGATCCCTCTTGAGTTTTGATAGAATTAACAAGTTCTTCTAAATATGAATCATAATCTGAATTAAATTTTTTTGGATTAATAGCTATAAAAAATTGACCTGTTGATGGAGGACCTCCATCCTCTCCTGCAAATGAAGAGGCTTTTGTCCCTAAATTTCCACCAGCAACACAAGATGCTAATATCTCAACCATTAAACCTGCACCAAAACCTTTATATCCTCCGGTAGGAGCCATAGTCCCTTTAAGAGCATCTTTAGCGTTTGTTGTAACATTGCCATCTTTATCGAATGCCCATCCCTCAGGAATTGGTTCATCTAGTTTTGCTCTTACAGAAATTTCACTTTTTGCAACCACACTGGCTGATTGATCAATAATAATTAAAACCTCTCCATTTTGAGGAGCGGCTATTGAATAAGGATTAGTTCCTATCACTGGCTTAGTGCTTCCAATAGGAGCAATTGAAGCTGGTGCATTAGTGAAACCTATTCCAATTAAATTTTTCTCTGCAATTCTTTTGGTATGAAAGCCAAGAACTCCGCAATTATATGAATTGTTAACAGACATACATGATATACCCTCATTTTTACTCATTTCACATAAAAACTTAAGTCCCATATTAATAGCAGTGTGAGCAAAACCATTATCTGCATTTACCTTGATTGACGAGCTAGAAATTTGCTCCAGTTTTGGTGAGGCATTGCCGTTAATCTTACCTATTCTTAAATGGTTGCAATATATGGGTAAATAGTGAAAACCATGACTTTTTATTCCACTGAACTCTGCGTCAAGTATTCCATCAATAATTCCTAGGCTATTTTCCTTAATACATCCTGATTTTATTAGCTTTTTAGAGGCGAGGCTTTGGGCTTGAGATTTATTTAAATAAGGCATTTTAAAAATTAGATAGGTTTATTATTTGTAATCAAGTTAAATAAACAAAGTACGACAAATAAACATTATAAATAATTTGCATGATATGGCACTAAATGTTTAACTATCTTATAGATATATCTAAAAAGGAGGAAATATGTCAATATTTCGTATATTTACTGCTATTTTCCTTGCATTAGGGATAACTTCTATCTCTAGTAGTGCTAAGGCAAGTTGTGGTGATGTAACAATTGCAGAGATGAACTGGGCTTCTGCTCAGGTTATTGCTCACATCGATGCGACCATACTCGAGTATGGCTATGGATGTGATGTTGAATTAATTCCTGGTGATACAATGCCTACATCTACATCTCTTATTGAGAAAGGTGAGCCATCAATCGCTCCTGAACTGTGGTCTCAAAACCTTAAACAAGTTTTAGATCCAGCAGAAGCTGAGGGCTTAATTAAAAACGTTGGTAAAGTATTTCAAAATGGTGGAGAAGAGGGACTTTGGGTACCTACTTATCTTGCTGAAGCAGAGGGTTTAGTAACCATTGAAGACGCTCTTGCAAGACCAGATCTTTTCCCACATCCTGAAGACTCAAGTAAAGCTGGCTTCTACGGATGCCCTGCTGGATGGAACTGTCAGATCACCACTACACAAATGTTTAAAGCTTATGGTATGGCTGATGCTGGTTTTGAATTTATTGATCCAGGTTCAGGTGGTGCCCTCGCAGGTGCTATGGGTGAAGCATATAACAAAGGTGAAGGTTGGATGGGTTACTATTGGGGCCCAACAGCGATCCTTGGTAAGTATGACATGACTAAGTTGGATGAAGGTGTAGACCATAACGCTGAAACTTGGATTTCAGAAATCAATGACTTAGAAGTAGCAGCTCCAGGTAAAAATAGATATCCAGCATCTACTGTTGAAACCTATGTTGGTTCAGACATGCTCGATAATTATGTGGTAATGAACTATCTTGAAAAGAGAAGTTTTCCAAATACATTATTATCACAAATGTTAGCATGGAAAGATGGCGAACAAGCTGAAGCTTCAGAAGCTGCTGAACACTTCTTATTAGAAAATGAAGATGTTTGGAAGAACTGGACTTCTGCAGATGCCAGAATAGCTATTAAAAAAGAACTAGGAATGATGTAAATCATTTAAATTTAACCCCCCTTAATTATTTAAGGGGGGTTTTTTAAATAACAAATACCTTTTAATTAAATAATGTCTAATTTTTTCACTGAGTTTCCTGAAATGCCTAAAGCCACTTATCGTGGTATGAAAAAGGCAATTGATGCTGGATATAAAGATTTTGCAAGAGAATGGGGAGATACAATTGATGCTATTTTCAACCCATTATTAAAATTATTAGTTTTTTTTGAAGATTTATTAATTGCCACACCATGGCCCATTTTCATGATTGTCTTAATGGCTCTCACCTATTGGGGAAGTAGAAGTATAAAATTATGTGTTTCTACTTTTCTAGCTTTTGTATTTATTGGTTACTTCCAAATGTGGGAGGAAACTATGAGCACAATAGCTATTATTCTCACATCTGTGATTATGGCTGTAGTAATTGGTCTTCCAACAGGTATCGCAATGTCTCGTTCTGATCGCACTGAAAAAATAGTCACTCCAATATTAGACGTTATGCAAACAATGCCCCCATTTGTTTACCTTATTCCTATTGTTATGCTAATGGGTATTGGAAAAATACCTGGCCTTATATCTGTTGTTATCTATGCTATACCTCCTCTCATAAGACTAACTAACCTTGGAATAAGAGAAGTAGATCAAGAAGCACTTGAAGCAGCTGATGCTTTTGGAGCAACAAAAAGGCAAAAATTATTTGAAGTTCAGCTTCCCTTGGCCTTACCAACTATTTTTGCAGGAATTAATCAGACGATTATGATGGCACTTGCTATGGTTATAATTGCTTCGATGATTGGCGTCAAAGGACTAGGTCAACCTGTGCTACAATCAATTTATAATCAATACTTTACTAAAGGAGTATTATATGGGTTGGCAATTGTAATCGTTGCGATTGTTTTTGATCGAGTCTCTCAATCATATGGAAAGCGTATTCAAAAGCATCGCTCTGGAAAACTTATCTAATGCCTGAGGCAAAGATTAAAATTAAAAACCTATATAAAATTTTTGGTAAAAACCCAACATCGGCTATGGAACATGTCAAAAATGGAGTTGGTAAGGATGAGCTTTTAGAAAAACATAATCATGTTTTAGGTCTTAAAGATATCAACTTAGACATAGAGGAAAAATCAATTCAAGTAGTAATGGGTTTATCTGGCTCTGGTAAGTCTACTTTGATTCGTCACATAAATCGTTTAATTGAGCCCACTGATGGAAGCGTGACCATTGATGGCGCAGAAGTTTTAAAAATGAATGAAGAAGAACTAAGAAATTTTAGAAGAAGTAAAACTGCTATGGTTTTTCAAAGATTTGCCTTACTCCCTCATAAAACCGTTTTGCAAAATACTATTTTTGGACTACACATCCAAAATATCAATGAAGAGGAAGCCAAGAAAAAGGCTCTTAGATGGATTGAAAGAGTAGGTTTGTCTGGATATGAAGATAAATATCCTCAACACCTATCAGGAGGAATGCAACAACGTGTTGGATTAGCCAGAGCTTTAACTAACGATGGAGACATACTTTTAATGGATGAAGCTTTTAGTGCTCTTGATCCTTTAATTCGAAAAGATATGCAAGATATTCTATTGGAACTTCAAGATGAATTACATAAAACTGTTGTATTTATTACTCATGACCTTGATGAAGCTCTTAAGATTGGTGATCGTATCGCTATCCTAAAAGATGGCATAATGGATCAAGAAGGTATTCCTGCTGAGATATTACTTAATCCACAAACTAAGTATGTTAAAGACTTTGTTGAAGATGTTAATAGGGCTAGAGTGATTAAAGCCAAACATATTATGGACAAGCTTAATGGACAAGATATTAGTAAAGCAATGCCCGTTAACCAAGATGAATTTATTGATAGATTTATCGATAAAGTTATTTCTGAAAAACCAGAAGATCTTGTAATTCAAGATAAAGATAAAAATAATGTTGGTTTCTTATCTACGAAAAAACTCTCTGAGATCTTAAAAAGATAATTTATGAAAAAGTCGAACTTTATTGCTGGCCATTGGGTCGAGGGTACTGGTTCAATCAAAAATATTAATCCTTCAGATACAGCTGATGTAATATCTGAGTATACCTCAGCCACTGGTGAGCAATTTGAACAAGCAGTTGAGTCAGCAATTATTGCACAAAAGGAATGGGAAGAAGTAGGTATTGAAAAAAAATCACAAATATTAATTCGAATTGGAGACGAGTTAATACAAAAATCTGAGGAATTGGGAGAATTATTGTCTCAAGAAGAGGGTAAACCATTGGCTGAAGGGATTGGTGAGGTTGCAAGAGCAGGTCAACAATTTCAATATTATGGCTCAGAATGCTTAAGGTTATATGGAGAAAAGATACCATCGACTAGACCTGGTTTTCAGGTTGAAATATCTAGAGAACCTCTTGGGGTGGTTGGAATTATATCACCTTGGAATTTTCCAATAGCTATACCTGCATGGAAAGCAGCCCCTGCAATGATGTGTGGTAATGCTGTAATTTTAAAACCTGCTTCTTTAACAATTGGTAGCGCGGTAGCTTTGACTGAGATAATTTCCAAACAAGATATTCCCAAAGGTCTTTTTAATTTAGTCTTAGGATCTGGAAGTGATATTGGTCACAAAATTGCAGTTCACCCTGAAATAGCAGCCATAAGTTTTACTGGTTCAGTTCAGACTGGAAGACAACTTTATAAAGACGCATCATCAACTATGAAAAAAATGCAAATGGAAATGGGCTCTAAAAATCCTTTGATTGTAATGGATGATGCAGATTTAAAAACTGCTATCACTTGTGCTGTAAATGGAGCTTATGGTGGAACAGGGCAAAAATGCACAGCATCTTCAAGACTAATAGTTCATGAAAATATTTATAAAAAATTTATAGATGGCTTGATGGAAAATATAAAAAATTTAAAGGTGGGACATGCTTTAGATGAAGGAACGCAAATGGGACCTGTTTCAAGTCAATCTCAATTTGAATCAAACTTAAAGTATGTCGATATAGGTAAAGGTGAGGCTAAATTAGCTTTTGGAGGTAGCCCTATGAACATGAGAACACCAGGATATTATATGGAACCGACCTTATTTATTGACGGAGATAACAAGTCTCGTATAAATCAGGAAGAAATGTTTGGACCCATTGCATGTGTTATTCCATCAAAAGACTTAGATCACGCTTTAGAAATAGCAAATGAAACAGAATTTGGGTTATCCAGTGGGATCATTACTCAATCTCTAGCAAAAGCTGAGTTTTTTAAACAAAATATTAAATCTGGTGTAGCGACAATCAATTTACCAACTGCTGGTTTAGATTATCATGTACCTTTTGGAGGAAGAAAAGCCTCAAGTTTTGGTCCTCGCGAACAAGGAACATACGCTAGAGAATTTTACTCGCAGGTAAAGACTTCCTACATTAATTCTGGACCAGTATAATTTTCAAATGAATTTTCGAGTTGACAATCTTCAGTATTGTAACTGGTCAAGGAAAATATTTGAAATCAATCATCAAGCAAAATTGGATGCTGTTCACGCAACTATTTGTTATCACGAGGATTTTGATGAAGTTCTCACTAACATAAAAAAGTGGAATACATATTTTAAAAAAAATAAAGATTTAATCTTTCAAGGGAAAAGTTCGAGAGATATAGTTAAAGCTAAACTCGAAAATAAAACTGCTATTTTTTATGGATTACAGAACTGTTCTCCTATCGAAGATAATATAGATTACGTTGAGTCTTTAAAAGAATTAGGAGTTCTATTTATGCAACTGACTTATAATAACCAATCATTACTTGCCACAGGTTGTTACGAGAAACATGATAGTGGCATTACTAGAATGGGGAAAGAGGTTATCAAAGAAATGAATCGAGTAAATATGATAATTGACATGTCACACTCAGCAGAATTTTCGACATTAGAGGCTATTGATATTTCGGAGCATCCAATTGTTGTAAGTCATGCCAATCCTATGTTCTGGCACAAGGGGCTTAGAAATAAATCAGATAACATACTGAAAGCATTGAATGATAGTAAAGGAATGATTGGTTTCTCACTATACCCACATCATCTTAAAGATGCATCAAAATGTACTCTTAAATCATTTTGTGAGATGATTGCAGAAAGTACGAAAAGAATATCTATTAAACAAATAGGTATTGGCTCAGATCTTTGTATTCATCACCCTGACAGTATAGTCGAATGGATGAGAAATGGCACCTGGACGAAAACAAAAGATTTTGGTGAGGGAACACCAGATAATGCAGGTTTTCCTCCTCAGCCATCCTGGTTTGAGGATGCTAGAGGATTTGAAAATCTTCACAGAGGTTTAAGAGATGTTGGCTTTAGTGAAGAAGAGACACACGACATCTTAGGAAATAATTGGTACAATTTTTATAGAAAGTTTGATTAATGCAAATTGATTTAAGAAAACCAGAGTTGGTTATGAAATTAGATCGGCTAGGATCCTTTCATCAATCTAAACTTTCTTTTCTTAGAAGTTTTATAAGAGAGTTCAAGAATTGGGAATTTACAACTGAAAAATTTGCTCTAGACAAACAAGGTTTTGGTCATATCGTTTATGTAGTAAATAACGGCCAAAAACAATACTCTCTCATTTGTTTTTCTAATCATATTGAGGATAGCGAGAGATCTGATCGAGTGATAGCCACAAAGTGGGATGCTTCATTTGTTTTATTTGATGGAGTTCCAACTGAAGAGGATATTGAAAGACTCAATGATAATGTACCTCTTCAAGAACAAGGAAGAGTAAGTGAAAAAGAGCTTTGTCTATCTCGAGCTAATAAATCAGTTCGTGTCTTTGAACATGTAGTAGATAAACTATCTAAAGGAGAGCAACCTAATACTAAACTCCTATATGACGTAGGTTATCTTTATAGAACTACCGCTGTTTATGGTTCAGGAAAATTTGGATTAGCTGACCGAATTAAAATTCAAAATAGAGAGGAACTTAAGGGGCCATTTAGGTTAGAAATGATGCTTGTGTATCTTGCAAGACAATTCACTTTTGATGTAGTAAATCATGTTGCTTACTCTCGTTCACCAAATAAAGCGGTGAAGTTGAAAGAAGATATTGCTAGAAATTTAGGTATTGGCAATTCTACAGGATTGGGAATGGCTCCATTTATAGTTAATCATCCAGCTTTATTAAATCAATGGATCATTGCAAAAGAAAAAGCATTAAAAGCAATTCGCTCAATTTCTTCTGTAAGCCAAAAAGATAAAGATATTTTCCAATCTTATCTATCTATAATTCGAGAGAATATTAAATTTTGGAAAACAGAAAGTGATTTCCAAAAGAAAAAGAATAATCAACTTTTAAAAGATTTAAGTATTTTTCAAAAATTTTACTCAACATTTCCTCTAAATAAATTTTTTTGGAATTCTATATATGAATGGACAGAAGCTAATACTCAATCTGAATGCTGTGAATTTATCATTTCGTTAATGATGGAGGTCTATCCTGATATAGTGGAACCTTTAAGTTTTGAAATGTCAATAAACGAAGATGAGTACTTTGATATTGACACATCAAGAACTATTAAAGAGGTGTGTCAGTTAATAGAGGATCAATATACTTGGCTTCTAGATATTAATTTTGATGATAAAGAAAATATTTTAAATTTTTGGTATTACTCTAAAAACAAACAAGAACCTCGGATGTCGGATAGATTCACTGAAGAGGGTTCAGATTTAGAACTACCCTTGGCTATTGCGAGAGATGTAAGTGCACTTTATGACGATCTAAAATCATGTAACTTAGAGAAAGACCTAGGGTATTATTTGTTAAAAAACCAAGAATACCGTCACATATTAAGAAGAGTATTAATATGCGAGAAACTTCCCTATTCTGAAATACAAGATAACACTATTTCAAAAACTTTAATACCTGTAGATATGCTGCGATTAAAACTATCATTTTTTGGTGCAACTCGCTTTGATCCTCGTTCTGATCGATGGGTAAGAATTACGATGTATCAAGGTGCTCCATTAATGAGAGAAATAAGTAAATCTGATGATACTTGGTCTTATAAAAAGATAGCTTAATGCATTCTTTATATGAAATCGAAACAACAATTAAAAGATCATCACGTGCTGAAGGATTAAGCTGGGGTGTTTCTGAAGAAGCTGGAAAAGCAGTCAGATTGCTAGAACAATCAGAATTTCAAGGATTAGAGAGTTTTAGGAGACTCATTGACTTAGGGCTTAATAACCTTAATAAACTTTTGGATGTGGATCAATCTAATACAAGAAATCTTTGTCCCATACATTTTGGAATTTTCTTTCTTGATCAATCCCATAATAAAGAATTACACCGTACTTATAATTTTAAAAATATAAATGAGCCTCTATTAATTGTTCCTTTCTTATCCAAGTCAGCAAAAAAAAACCTACTATATTTTCATTTAAAATCGCAGGATTTAAATTTTACTATAAGTCCTGGGGGGATTTATTTTATAAATGAAAATTTTTTTCCTAAGAATTTAACAGACTTTTCTCTAACAGTATCAACAAATAGAAAAAGTAAATATACCCAAAGTTCTTGGGACTATCTTTATAAACTATCACTAGATACTTTTGTTGAAGAAACAGAAGAAAAAAAAATTTCAGGAGCTGGTGCTGGTTTGACAGATAATGACTAGTAGTAAAATTATTGGAATTACAGTTATTAGTCTAATTTACCTTTTTACAATTTTTTTAAGTCAACCCTTGAGTTACATTTTAAATTTATCATCTTTACCGATAAGCTTACTTTGTCTAATCTCAGGAATATTATTTTTTAATTTATTTCAATTTTCTGAGAGAGTTCAAAAGGGACGGGACTTTATTAAGAAAAATATTCTCCAATTGGCTATAGTATTACTCGGTATAAAAATAAGTTTTGCTCAACTTGCCAATGTTAGTATTCAATCAATAAGTATAATAATTATTGTATTTTTATTGATATTCTTGACATATTTAGTTCTTTCAAAGTTATGGCCACTTCAGAAAGAACTATCAAAATTACTCGCTATTGGTACGTCAATTTGTGGTGTAACTGCAATAATGGCCACCTCAAGTGTTTTAAAATCTAAAGATAATGATGTTGGTATAGCAATATTGATAGTTATCCTTTGGGGTAGCCTAGCAGTGCTTATTTATCCTTTTTTTATAGAGTGGTATTTCATATCAGATATTGCAAAGGGTATCTTTTTAGGAGTTGGGATCCATGATACTAGTCAGGTATTAGCTGCAGCAATGGTATATAGTGACTTACACCATAATGATAAGGTTCTTGAAATTGCTACTATCACTAAACTTCTTAGAAATTTATTTCTTGTATTATTGATTCCATCATTATTGATTTTAAAAAATAGAAAAGAAAATGAGACTCTTAAGAATTTTCAGATATTAAAAAGTATTAAAAGTTCAATACCTTTATTCGTAATAGGTTTTATTTTTTTTATAATTATTCGAACAATTATAGATGTCTTTTACTCAAACTCACATACATGGGAAAACATCATACTTACCATAGAAAATATAATTACTATCCTATTTGGTTTAGCATTAACCGCACTTGGTGCTTCTATCAATTTAAAAAAAATTTTCAATCAAGGATTTATCCCTATAATTATTGGAATGATGTATAGTCTTGTTACTTTTTTTACTGTCTGTATATTAGTTTATTTACTAGGTCTTAATATTTAATTAATTCTTTAAAAGTTTTAACTTACTTCTTACTACTTCATCATAAGGAAGTACTCTTTCTAGATCTTTATATGTATAATAGGCTTCACTTTTTTTATTTTGTTTTTCATAGATAAAAGCTAATACTCTTAATGCATCAAAATGTCTTGGCTCCAAAGACAAAACACTTAAAAGATCTAAACGTGCTTCGTTGATTTCTCCTTGGTAATAATGAATTATTGCTCTTTGATAGTAGGCGTCCATAAAGTCATTTTGCTCATTTATTATTATAGAAAGAATATCCTCAGCATCTTGGTACTGTTTGAATTTTATTAATTGCCCGATATTATTCATTTTTTGTTGTATTTCCTCACTCCTTGATAGTTTCCAAATTCGCATTATGGCTCCCTTTACTTCTTTTTGAGACTCATCATCTAATGGCTCTTGAAGTAACTCTAAGAGATAGTCCACTCGATCAGAATTACTTGAATAAGAGTGAAATATTGGAATATGACATGTAAAAAATATTATAAAAATAAAAAAATATCGTTTGCTTTGTATCAAGAATACATATTAACTAAGCCGGAAATTTTATGAACCATTTAATTGCAAAAAGTGCACGACTTCGCTCCACACCATATACTAAAAGGATAGAAGAGTATGGGGTACAATCATATACAGTTTATAATCATATGCTTTTACCTGCTTCATTTAAAGGCATAGAAGAAGACAGTCGACATCTTAAAAATAATGTTCAACTTTGGGATGTATCAGGAGAGAGACAAGTTCAAATTCAGGGCCCTGACGCAGCAAAACTTACACAATTAATTACTTGTAGAGATTTATCTGAAGCTAAAGATTATCTTTGTTATTATGCACCAATTGTTGATAACAAAGGTAAGATTATCAATGATCCACTGATAATGAAAGTTGGGGAAAGCACATGGTGGCTTTCCATAGCAGATACTGATGTACTTCTCTATGCTAAAGGAATTGCAATAGGTATGAATCTTGATGTAGAAATTACTGAACCCAACGTTAATATTCTTGCAGTTCAGGGGCCAAAATCATTTGAACTGATGTCAAGGGTATTTAAGGACATAGATAAGTTAAAATTTTTCAACTTTAAAAGATTTGATTTTCAAAATCATAAATTTTTAATTGCCAGATCAGGTTGGTCCAAACAAGGTGGATTTGAAATTTATGTAGATAATGATGAAATCGGCCTTAATCTTTATGATACCCTTATGTCTAAGGGAAAAGATTTAGATGTAAGACCAGGTTGTCCAAATTTAATAGAAAGAATAGAGGGTGGTTTATTATCTTTTGGAAATGATATGAATATGAATGACACTCCACTGGAGTGTGGTTTGGGTTCTTTTGTTTCTTTCAATCCCAAAATAGATTATTTAGGAAAAGCTGAATTAGAAAAACAGCACAA
>ENA-OSEY01002005-OSEY01002005.1-marine-metagenome-genome-assembly--contig:-NODE-2005-length-13497-cov-3.543443_pt1 | contig 13497 bp, 9 predicted proteins | sample MGYA00248465_ERZ534230 | MGnify/ENA primary metagenome ERZ534230 (study PRJEB26409, sample SAMN06344110) | marine metagenome | isolation source: Sea water from surface | place: Atlantic Ocean:Southern... | reverse complement strand
TTTTTGCCAGCGCAGGATTGCGGTGAACAATCAGTTTAATAAACGCCTGATAGCTACTGAAAGCCTGTTGTTTGTTTGCGATCAAATGGTCAGTCCATGCACTTTGTGTGGCTGTAATTCGAGATATACTGTTGTACATCAGCTGCAAGGTAAAGTTCTGTGTTGATTCTACCAACACGGAGAAAAAGTGGTGGTCACCATCAACGAATGCATCGTTGTCTTGTCGTCGGATTTGTTGATCGGCTATGGATTTGAGTCGATTAACATCTGCCGCATTCGCTGTACTACAGGCTTGAGAAACCGCATCGGCAAGCAAAAGTTGCCTCAGAGACAGAACTTCGGATAGTCGTTCATCCAGAGGGAGATATCGAAGCAGTTCCAAAGAAGCCGTGTGATGAAAGTCACAAACGGTTACCCCTTGTCCTTGTTGAGCCTTTAGGAGCCCTTCTGCTTCTAAGTAACTAATGGCAGCGCGAAGTGTGAGTCTGTTGACTCCCAATTCTGTGGACAACGCTCTTTCAGCAGGCAAGCGAGTGCCAATGCTATACTTTCCGCTCAAGATTTGTTGTCTCAAGGTGTGGACAACTTGATCGACCGCACGAACCGATTGAACTTTTTTCATTATAAATAGTAATGAAATTAAAATAAATGATATTGTATCAAATGTTGATAATTTATCATCAAATTTTTCTTCTTTGTCCAATTCATTCAGTGATGTTGAGCTTATAATAGGAAACTTAACAAAAACATCAAATAATTTAAATTCAATAATTGATGAAATATCCTCTGGTGACGGAACTTTTAATCAATTAATTTATGATGATTCTATGATTAAGTCTCTTAACGAAGCTAGTAATAATCTAAATCTATTAATGGAAGATTTGAGATTAAACCCTAAGAGATACGTTCATTTTTCTCTTTTTGGAAAAAAAAATAAAGAATATCAAACCAAGAAATAACTGAAAATTTATGATTTCTTCGGTTGTTTTTGTTGCTATTTTTATTTTTTCTATTTCAATTTTTGCTAGAAATTGTAAAAGGATATATCGAAACATTTCTTTGGGAAAAAAAATTCCTAATGTAGATAAGAAACAAGAGAGAATAAAAAAAACATTATTAGTGGCATTTGGTCAATCAAAAATGTTTGATAGACCTGTTGTTGGTTTTTTACACTTAATAGTTTATGTAGCTTTCTTATTAATAAATATTGAATTATTAGAAATTATCATTGATGGAGTAAGTGGTAAACATCGTTCCTTAGCACCATACTTAGGTTCTTTTTATAATTTTTTAATCGCTTTTTTTGAAATATTAGCCCTGTTAGTGATAATTTCTGTGATATTATTCTGGATTAGACGAAATATTATTAGAATCGAGAGATACATAAAAAATGATTTAAAGGGTTGGCCAAAGTTGGATGCTAATATCATCCTATACATTGAAATCATATTGATGTTTCTTTTTTTGAATATGAATGCCACTGATCAAATTTTACAGAACGAAAATTTCAAAAATTATTTTGAATATGGTTCATTTCCTATCAGTTCTTACATGACTTTTTTATACTCTGATTTAAGTATTGAGACAGTTTTTTACATTGAAAGAGCTAGTTGGTGGTTACATATAATTGGAATTTTATTTTTCCTCAATTATTTATATTATTCAAAACATCTTCATATTATTCTAGCATTTCCAAATGTTTACTTTTCAAATTTGGAAAGTAAAGGGAAACTTTCGAACATGAAATCAGTTTTAAATGAAGTAAAGCTTATGCTCAATATTGATCCTGAAGATTACAGTGCAACTAGTGAAATAGAAAGACTTGGAGCTAAAGATGTATTTGATTTAAACCAATTTCAATTATTAAGTGCATATACTTGTACAGAGTGTGGACGGTGCTCAAGCGAGTGTCCAGCGAATATTACAGGTAAAATTCTTTCTCCGAGATCAATTATGATGAAAACAAGAGACAGACTAGAAGAAGTTGGTAAAAATATTAATAAAAACAAGCAGTTTTTAGATGATAATAAAAGCTTGTTGGGTGACTATATTAAAAAAGAAGAGATTTGGGCATGTACAACATGCAATGCCTGCGTAGAGTCTTGTCCAGTTGGAATAGACCCAATGTCAATAATTTTAGATATGAGAAGATATATGGTAATGGAAGAATCAAGAGCATCTAATGAAATAAATGCTATGATGAATAATATAGAGAATAATGGTGCACCATGGCCATTTAACAAACTTGATAGATTAAACTGGAGAAACTAAAAAAATATGAAAAATTTTCTTGAAGATAAGACCCAAGACGGTAAAAAAATAAGCCCTGTGTTACCAAAAGGTATTAAAAATTACTTAATAGACATTGATGGTACCGTCTGTGACGATATCCCTAATGAAGAACCAGAAAGAATGGAGACTGCTAACTTGTATCCAGATGCCCTTGATACACTAAACAAATGGTACGATCAAGGACATGTAATTTACTTTTTTACATCTAGGACTGAGGAACATCGCGAAGTAACTGAAAAATGGCTTAATAAAAATGGATTTAAATACCATGGTATGGTAATGGGTAAACCAAGAGGAGGAAATTACCATTGGATTGATAATCATTTAGTTAAAGCAACACGCTATAACGGTAAGTTTACTGATTTAATTGAAAAAAGTTCAAAGATTCAAGTTTTTGATGACGAAAGTTAATCTATGAATGTAAAAACCTATAAGGAATGTAAGGAACAAGGTATAGTACCCGATATTCTATTTTGGGTTGGATGCGCAGGTTCGTATGATGACCGAGCAAAAAAAATTACTAAATCATTAATTAATTTATTTCATAAAGCTGGAATTAGTTATGCTGTTTTGGGGACTGAGGAAAGCTGTTCTGGAGATCCTGCAAAACGGGCAGGAAATGAATTTCTATTCCAAATGCAGGCATTATCAAATATAGAGGTATTGAATTCGTATAGCATAAAGAAGATTGTAACGGCTTGTCCACATTGTTTTAATACAATAAAAAATGAATATCCTGATCTGGGTGGCTCATATGATGTTATTCATCATTCTCAACTAATTGATCAGCTTATTAATGATGGAAAATTGAAAGTTAAAAATGATCAATTTAATGGAAAAAAAATAACATTCCACGACCCATGCTATTTGGGGAGAGCTAATGGGGAATATCTTGCTCCACGAAAAGTCATAACATCATTAAAAGCCGAACTTAAAGAAATGAAAAGTTGTAAGGAAAAGGCGATGTGCTGTGGGGCAGGTGGGGCACAAATGTTCAAGGATTCTGAGAAAGGTAACAAAGAAATTAATATTAAGCGAACTGAGGAGGCTCTTGAGACTGATTCAAAAATCATTGCAGCTGCATGTCCATTTTGTAATACAATGTTGACAGATGGTATCAAGTCTTATGAAAATGAGAATGACATTGAAATAAAGGATATTTCAGAATTAGTTGATAAAGTTACTGACTAATGGTTATCGAATTTGATAAAATAAGTTCTCATTCTCCAATATGGGTCTTTCAATCCAATAAAATACTTGACTCACTTTTGGTTACAAAAATTGAAGTAGACATCATTAATTTTCTAAACAATTGGACATCTCATAATTTAGAAATAAAATCATCGTATAAAATTCTCCACGGCTTATTCTTAATAATTTCAGTCGAAAGCAATTTTTCTAATCCATCTGGATGCTCTATTGATAAGCTTATAAATTTTATTAAAAAGATTAATCAATTGTATGACATTGATTTTTTAAATAGATTAAATATTTCTTACAGAGATGGAAACATGGTTAAACTTGTAGATATTGCAGGCTTTAAGAAGTTAATTTTAGAAGGCACCATCAAATCGGATACAATTATCTTTAATAATACGCTTAATATAAAGGCTGAATTGAACGAAAACTGGGAGATCAAAGCATCTAAAAGTTGGTGCAAAAAGTATTTTTATGGTAAACAGAATTAAATATTGCTTCTTCTCAATCTTTTTTCTGTGTTCACTATACACGCAAAAAATTGATCAGCAGGTTTGGGTTGATAGTATTTATTCATCGATGAGCTTAGATCAGAAGGTAGGACAGCTTTATTCTGTTTGGACAGCTTCAAAGTATGGTCAAGAAGAAATTAATGAAATAAAAAGAATTATTAATGAATATCACATTGGTGGGTTAATCTTTTCATTAGGAAATATAAATGATCAAATCATTTCTCACAATATATTTCAAGAACAATCAAATATCCCTCTGCTAATTTCCATGGATGCTGAGTGGGGTCTAGGAATGAGACTTGATGATGGTTTTTCTTTCCCATATAATATTACTTTGGGTGCAATAAGAGATGATTCATTGGTTTTTGCTGTTGGACAGAGAATTGGAGAACATTTAAAAAAAATTGGAGTTCATTTAAATTTTGCCCCTGTAAGTGATGTAAATACTAATCCAAAAAACCCAATAATTGGTGCTAGATCTTTCGGTGAAAACAAATTCAATGTGACTAACAAATCAATTAAATATATAGAAGGTTTAAATAATAGTGGAGTTTTGGCTGTTGGGAAACATTTTCCAGGCCATGGTGATACAAGAAAAGATTCACACCTTACTCTACCAACATTAAATTATGATTTAAGCAGAATTGATAGTGTCGAACTATATCCATTCAAACAAATAATTAGAAGTGGTGTAAACGGTATTATGACTGCTCATTTAAAGGTAAAAAGTTTAGATGATAAAATGATCACAACACTTTCCCGAAAAATCATAACTGATTTACTTAAGGGAGATTTAGGTTTTGATGGGATAGTGATTACAGATGCTTTGGATATGAAAGCTATAGTAGATTATTCTAAAGGAAATTATCCGGATGTAGATGCGCTAATTGCAGGGAATGATATATTATTGATGCCCTCAGATCTAAAAAAAAGTATAGTTGAAATTAAAAAAGCTGTTTCAGATGGTAGAGTTCCATCTAAGAGATTAGAGAATGCAGTAAAGAAAATTTTAAATACTAAATACGAGGTTGGTTTAAATAAATATAAACCCATCTCTAATGATAATATTAAATACAAATTAAATAGTGACCAAGATTATGCACTTCTTGAAAAGTTAGCTGAAAAGTCCATGACTCTTATCAAGAATGAAAGTAATTCAATACCCATTTCTTTTGATAAAAAGAATAAAGTTGGTTTAGTTAGTTTGGGTGTTGATAATGGTATGACCTTTCATAAATACTTAAATAATTATAGAACTGTAGAAAAAATTGATATTTCGGATTTAAAAAATGTTAGAGATATCAATAAAAATTTTGATAAAATAATAGTTTCTGTACATAAATCAGATAAATCGCCATTTGACAATTATAAATTATCACCTAAGGAGATCTCTATAATCAACACTTTAAAAAAATATAATAATGTTGTTTTGGTTGTTTTTTCGAACCCATACACACTACTTGATATTAACTTAAATGGTTTTGATTCTGTTATGCTAGCTTATCAAAATTCTCCCATATTTCAAAAAAAAGCTTCTGAAGCGATCTTTGGCGCAAATGATATTGATGGTATTTTACCTGTTAGTATTGGTAAAAAATACAAAGAAGGGACATCAATTGTTATAAAAAAAAGAAATGTTTTATCATTTGATCACCCTGTTAATTTTGGTGTTAATATGAATAAATTAAAGAAAATTGATTCGTTAATAAATGATGCAATTCAAAATAATATGACACCAGGTGCACAATTATTAATAGCAAAGAATTCAAATATCGTTTATCACAAAGCATATGGTTACAAGACATATGAAAAAAAGGAAAAAATTAATAACAACAATATTTATGACTTAGCTTCTCTTACTAAAATTCTTGTTTCTGTTCCACTTCTTTTGAATGAATTTATGACCAATGATTTTGATTTAACAACAAACTTATCAGAGTGGTTCCCTGATAAAGAATTAAAAAATAAAAAAGACTTGACTGTAAAACAGCTGTTCTCGCATTACTCTGGAATGAAATCATGGATTCCATTTTATAAAAAAACAATTGATTCTGTAACAAATACTAGAATTAATAAATATTATTCCAATAAAAAGTCCCAAAAATTTCCTTTCCAGGTCTCAGATGACTTGTATATCAGAAATTACAATGACACTATTTTCAATGAGATAATAAATTCTGAGTTGAGCGATTCGTTAAGTTATGTTTACAGTGATTTACCATATTTTCTTTTAAAATTTTATCTAGAAAAAAAATATCAATTATCTCTGGATACCCAAATCAAAAACTACCTTTATGATAAAATTGGATCAACATCACTAACTTATAAACCAACTAATTTCTTGGACAAGAAACTCATAGTTCCTACAGCTGTGGATGATTATTTCAGGTTTGACCTTGTGGAAGGTCATGTTCATGATATGGGAGCAGCCATGATGGATGGTATTTCTGGTCACGCAGGCTTATTTGGAAATTCTCTAGATATAGCCAAAATATTGCAACTTTTTCTCCAAAAGGGCTCATATGCAAATGAAAAATTTTTTGACGAAAAATTTTTTGATTTATTTAATTTCCGTCATTTTGAAGAAAAAAAAGTAAGAAGGGGTATAGGATTTGATAAACCTGAATTGGACCCCGACGACCCAAACACCTGTGGTTGTGCTTCAGATAAAAGTTTTGGTCACTATGGGTTTACAGGTTCAGTTGCTTGGGTTGATCCCGAAACAGAAATTATATATGTTTTTTTATCTAATAGAACTTTTCCGGATGAAAACAACAACTCTCTTTCGGAGTTTAACATTAGGACAGAAATACAAAAACTTGTTCATGAAGCTTTTGATTAAATGAATATAATTATTGTTTGTTATCCTACTTATGGTGGAAGTGGTGTTTTGGCAACCGAGCTAGGGCATAAATTGGCTGAATTTGGTCACAAAATACACTTTGTTGCTTACAAAAAGCCTGTTCGATTAAAGTTAATTGATAACAAGGTTCTTTTTCATAAAGTAAATGTCCCATTTTATCCTTTATTTAACTTTCAACCATATGAGCTTGCACTTTCAAGTAAGATTGTTGAAATTTCTGAAAACAATAAAATTGACTTAATTCATGTTCATTATGCAATCCCACACGCGTATGCTGCTTACATGGCCAAAGAAATGCTAAAAACCAAGAATATTGATCTACCCATAGTGACAACACTTCACGGTACAGACATAACTTTAGTAGGAAAACATCCATTTTATCGCAGGGCTGTAAAATTTTCAATCCAAAATTCTGATGTTGTCACCTCTGTCTCTGAAAATTTAAAGAAAGACACAATGGATTTTTTCAATATTGATAAAGAAATTAAGGTAATACCAAATTTCATCGATATTGATCGTTTTAAACAAAAAAATGAAAATTGCAACCAGGATGATAAGATTATCATCTCTCATGTTAGCAACTTTCGACCAGTAAAAAATATTAGAATTTTAATGAGTATTATAGCTAAGCTTAAAAGCAAAAATTTATTTTTTAATTTGATAGGAGAGGGGCCTGAACTTGATTTGGCTAAAAGTTTTGTTGAAAAAAATAAAATTAATAACATAAAATTTCATGGAAATACAGATAAAATTGAAGAAATTTTATGCTCTACAGATATTTTTTTATTGCCTTCAAAAAAAGAAAGTTTTGGATTGGCTGCTCTGGAAGCAATGGCCTCTAAATGCGCATTAGTAACCTCTAATTGTGGTGGTCTTCCGGAGCTAAATATTGATAATCAAACCGGATATCTAGTTGATGTGAATGATGAAAATAAATACATAGAAAAAATATCGGACTTAATCTCTGATAAAAGTAAACTAGAAAAATTTAAATTATCATCATTTAAAAGGGCAAAGCTATTTGATATAGATACTATTGTCCCCATTTATGAAAACATATACAGAGGCCTTTTAAAATAGCTTATTTTGGATTGTAAATATTTTTTGAGTTCTTATAAATAAAATTTTTATCAAAACTCATTTTCTTTGTTTCAAATTTTGAAAACATCTCCATTTGATCATCGTAGTGAGGTGAATCAGGGTTTTCACTATTTCCATAAGACATAATTGATTCTATATGCGGTGAACCATTTGAGAATTTTACAAGTTGAATGTATGACTCACCATGAGTAATTTTTCTTTTTCCCTCAACGTGTCTTGACGAAGTCATGGCTGTTATAACATCGGGCATTCCCCATATGGGAATTTCTTTATCTCCTCTTACAAGCTTTTGATACTCACCAAGTCTAACATTGGTTTTATTAAAATGTTTGACCATGTAAGCTTTAACATCTCTTAACATCTGTGCAATTAGATTTTTGCTTAAGTTTCTATTTATGTATGGTTTTCTAATATATTTTCCCAAATTGTAATAGAAAATGGCGAATATTCCCGCACCTAAAGAGTCTGAGCTAGTTGACCTATCCCAATTTTGAATCTCTATGATAATATCTGAAATATCAGGATAATCATCTGGATTCATCTCCATTATTTCATTAACATCAACAAAATTGAAGGTAAATGGAGTGGGGTATTTGTAATCAAACTTTATGGATTTGAAATCAGAAAAATCAATTTTTTCATATGATTCAATCAATTCATAGATCCGTGTGCTTCTATTGTTATCATAAAGAGAGTATCCCATTTCTTTTGGGAAATCCTTACTATTTGGATTTTCATTTGTGGAAGTTGACTTAAATGGTGTGTTATTGGCATTATACAGGTATCCAGACTCAGGATTTAATACTTGAGGAAGTTCATCTGTCTTATGGTATTCTGTCCATAAGGTTTCTCTAGTGTTGCCAGGTACCACTCCTTTCCAATTGTATTTTTCATTCCTCACAGGAAGTATTCCATTGGAAATATAAAATATATTATCATTTTTATCTGCATAACCAAAATTAAATCCAGGTATCTCATTCATTTTTAGTATTTCATAGAATTCTTCAAAAGTTTTGGATTTATTCATTTTCCACCATTGTTCAAGGGCTCTAATTTTAAATAAACTGGGTGTGCGAACAGAATAAACACCATTTTTATTTTTTAGGGTAGGACCATAAATACTTCTGTAGTATCTTTTGCTTACTTTTATAGGAATTCCAAGAATTTTTATGAAGGCCTTTCCTCTATACTTTTCAAGAGTAAGGATTTCATTATCAACTACATATTTCAACCGACTGTTTTTTACCATTTGTAACTGAAATATGTCAGTTTTATCTGGGTAATTGACAGTGTGTGTCCATCCTAAGTTTTGGTTTGTACCTGTTAAGATGCACGGTGCTCCAGGAAAGGTAGCTCCAATAATATTTGTTCCTTCTTCACTGATTAGGTGTGCTTCATACCATGAGGTTGGCCCTTCCAATGGTTGATGCGTATTTATACCAAGATAAGTTTCATTATTTTTTGTTTTTTTTGAACTAAAAGCAAAAAGATTTGAACCAAGTCCACTATCAGCACTTGTGTCAATAACCCCAGCAGTATTATTAAATATTGATAGAACTGCCTTTTCTCCCTCTGAAAAAATAAATAATTGTAACAATGAGTACTTGAGCATTTTCCTTGGAGTTATAGGAAAGAGTTTATTTACAAGTACTTGCTCAGGGTGTTCATCAGCAAAACTATTCAATCCTTTTGCATATCCTTGAACAACTTTTATAAAATTTTCATCTATTGTTTGATATAAACTATCAATTGTATCATCAGATCTTATCAGTTGAGATAGAAAATCAATAGGAGCCCCCCTCAAACCAATATGTTTACTTAGTAAGGAATTTCCAGCCAAGTATGCTTCTTGTATTGTTTTAAAATCGTCTTCCGCATGAGCCCAAGCTAATCCATAGGCAAGCTCAGCATCACTTTTTGCATATATATGCGGAACACCAAAAGAATCTCTTACAATTTCGATATTCTTAACATCAATACTTTGAGCATTAATTAAAAACGAACTAACTATAAAAAAAACTATTGAAAACGAAGATTTTAACACAATCTTAATATAACAAAAAACCCGCCATAAGGCGGGTTTTTCAAGTAAATTATCTAATAATTTCTAAAAACTAATAACCTGCATTTTGTACAATGTTAGGGTTAGCATTTCTTTCAGCAATAGAAATTGGATAAGCATATCTGTATGATCCGAATTGTGGTGGTGTACCATCAAGATCGTCATTTAATTGCTTTATCGAGTTGATCAAAGGCATGCTTTGACCAGTTCTAGCGAGGTCATAAAATCTCAAACCTTCAGCATAAAACTCTTTTCTTCTTTCTAAAAGAATATTATCTAATGTTGCAGTCGTGTAAGGTGTAGCACCTCTAAGTCCTGGAACATTATTCAAATAAGTTAATGCACCTGCTGCATTACCAGCACGTAATAGTGCTTCAGCATAGATTAGATGCATTTCTTCTACTCTAATAATAGTTATGTTATCAGATCCATTAGCTGTAGGATACTTACCGATAACTGTTGGTTCTCCTTGCTGAGTACCAATCATACCGTTAACAGTAAATCTCACATCAGTTGCAGCATCTGCAGCAAAGATGTCATATAAGTCATCTCCACAAGCAGCACAGTCATCACCAGTCAAAATTCTGTAATATCCATAACTTGTTCCTCTGAAACTATATGCTAATCCATTAATACTCGGATTATCAGTTCCAGTAGCTTCAAGCTCGAATAATGAATTTGACGCGTTGTCTGTATAATAAGAAGCTTTGAAGGCAGCAGCTGATACAGGAGTTGCAGATGAATTATCTATAACCCACTTAGCTGCGGCGCCTGCAGTAGAATAAAAACTACTATCAACAGCACCAAAATAAAGAGCAGCTCTTGCCATTAAAGCATATGCTGCGTCAGCAGACATATAACTTGAATCCTGATTAACTGCACCATTACTCATTAATGCAATTCCACCTTGGAAATCACTCATAATATCAGTTACGTTTGATAAAACGGTGTCTCTCGACGGAGTTAGGTTTGCTGGATCCTTGTATGTTTTCACATAAGGAACTCCCAAAGAATTTGCTCCACCTTGACCATCAACAAAATGTTGTCCATAGTTCCTAAGCAAATCAAAATGACACAGAGCTCTAATTGCGTGAGCTTGACCAACAATGTAATCAATCTCAGCTGGATTTCCTTCAAGGCTTGCGTGGTCTGCACCAATTACAATATTCGTAATTGCAATAACTCCGTAGATCGTACCCCACGGTCCATAACCGTCAGGACTATGATCCATACTTGTTGCAGTACCTCTTCCTGAATTAACATTAGAATACATGTTATCAGTACGAGCATCACCCATAGCGATGAATTCTCTCATATAGTAGTTAGTACTTGTCATACGATTGTATGCACTGTTGAGGACTGATCTTAGGTCATCAGCAGATAGAATTCCAGTCGCTGTATCTTTATCCATAGCCAATGTTGGCTCTAGATCTTCATCTCCACATGATACAATCAGTAAACTTGCGAAGATTAAACTGTATAATTTAAATAAATTTTTCATATTCATAATAATTAAAATGATAAGTTAACACCAAGCGCCCAAATCTTAGGAATTGGATTCCATAATGTCCATTGACCGTTATTAACATTCACTTCAGGCTCAAAAATTACATCATCATCAAATGCATAAGTCCAAATGTTTGTACCTTTTACATAAACGTTTAACCTGTCTAATCCTAATTCTCCAATCATGCTAGCAGGGAAATTATAGTTAATTGTTAAATCTCTTAGTCTAACAAAATCACCATCATGTAAGTGCATAGTAGAGTGGTTTGATCCAGTTGTTGTCATACTACTTGACCATCTCATTCTAGGAATATTAGTAACATCCCCTGGGTTTTGCCATCTATTCATCAACTCAGTTGATCCCTGGTAGAATAGTGTAGATAACTGTCCTGGTTGCATAAAGTAACGAGCCCATTGCTCATAAATTTTATGACCTCCAACGTACGTAAAGTTGGAATCGATAGATAGACCTTTGAATTTAAGTCTAAATCCAAGTGCACCAACTGTTGTTGGGATTCTTGTACCCGAAAAAGCTTGTAGAGCAGCATTATAACTTTCAGTTTCCTCAAAACTGACAGGAGAGTCAACTCCATCACCACCAACAAACCAGAAAGCACTTCCAGTATCAGGTCTAACTCCACCAAACTGACGTAAATAATACTCAAAAATTGGTCTACCAACTCTTGTTGCAGTCCAAGTTCCATCAAGATTAATATCTTCTCCGTCAGCAGTTTGAGCAAGTTTTAAAACCTCATTATCATTCGTAGATACGTTTCCGTAAATATCAAACTCAAAATCACCTGCTTTAACAACAGTAGCGTCTAATTCAACTTCAATACCTGAGTTTCTCACATCACCTACGTTTTGTGTTTGTGACGAGTGACCAGTTGTCAATGATAAAGGAACTCCTTGAAGAAGGTCTTTGGTGTCTCTTTGGTAATAACCAACAGAACCTGTTACTCTGTTATTAAATAGACCAAAGTCTAAAGCAACATCGAGTTTTTCTGATTTTTCCCAAGAAATGATAGCATTACCAAATGATGTTGGGAATACTGCACCTTGGCTATCGTAGTCACCACTATAACCAAACAGTGATTGATACTGGTTTAACCCAATATTTTGATCACCAGCTTCACCCCACGATGCTCTTAATTTTAAATTATTCACGACTGAATTATCTGCCAAGAAGTTTTCATTTGAAATGTTCCAAGCGACTCCATAAGAGAAGAAATTACCGAATCGGTAACCAGATGCGAATCTAGATGAACCGTCATTTCTCCAGGTAAAGTTAAAGATATATTTATCTTGGAATGAGTAGTTTGCCACACCTAAATAAGATAAAACTTTCCAGTCTGAAAAAGAACCGGCTGCATCTCTGTTAGCAGGAAAACTTGATACATAAAACAATTGATCAGCTGCAGGAGCTTCACCATATGCATACATGTAATGGTTTTTATTTTTTTGGAATGATTGTCCAAGAACAACAGAAATGAAATGATCATTATCACCAAGAACTGTATTATACTCTAGTCTATTAATAGTAGACCAAGTAAATCTTCTTGAAACATCTTGTTCCGCAAGACCACCTTCACCAACACCATCACCCTCGATTGGGTTCTGATAGTCATGTGTAGCATTTAAAACAAAGTCTATTGCAAATGTAGTCTTGAACTTAAGTCCATCAACAGGCAGATCTAAAGTCAAAGAACTGTTAGATAATGCTCTAGTCACATCACTGTCATATATATTGTTTTCTAAAAGATAAAGTGTGTGATGCATAGAAGCAGGGTGAGGAACCAAGTATGAACCATCAGGGTTGAATGCTGCTTCTGTCATTGGCATGAAAAACTTTGTAAGGTTCGGATTTCCAAAGTATGCAGTACTTTCCAATTGACCCAATTGTTTTCCATTAGATACCAAATTATTTGTTTGAATTGTTGCTGCACCAAATTTTCTTGTGTATG
>ENA-OSEY01002003-OSEY01002003.1-marine-metagenome-genome-assembly--contig:-NODE-2003-length-13509-cov-4.107281_pt1 | contig 13509 bp, 9 predicted proteins | sample MGYA00248465_ERZ534230 | MGnify/ENA primary metagenome ERZ534230 (study PRJEB26409, sample SAMN06344110) | marine metagenome | isolation source: Sea water from surface | place: Atlantic Ocean:Southern... | reverse complement strand
ACTTTTGCCATTAATATAAACTCCTCCTGATCTAAACTTTTTCGCCACTCTTTTAGCTTTTTCCATATCTTGAGTTTGTACATAATTTCCTAGACCATAAGATGTGTCATTAACTATTGAAATTGCCTCTTCTTCATTTTCAAAAGGAATTATTGATAAAACAGGACCAAAAATTTCCTCTTTAGCTATTGTCATGTCATTTCTAACATCAGCAAAAACAGTTGGCTTAACAAAGTAACCCGCATTTAAGCCCTCAGGTTTACCAGGGCCTCCAGCGACTAAAGTAGCTCCTTCTTCAATACCTTTTTCTATCAAAGCCTGAATTTTTTCGTATTGAACTTCACTAACAACTGGTCCAATTCCACCTGCAGCAACATCTGAAGGATCACCAACTACAGTTTTTTCTGCCGTTTCTTTTGCAATGGCAATAGCTTCTTCTTGTCTATCAGCAGGCACTAACATTCTGGTTGGCGCATTGCATGATTGACCAGAATTCATAAAGCAACTCGTTACTCCTCCTGCTATTGCGGAACCAAAATCAGCATCATCAAGTATAATATTTGCTGATTTACCACCTAATTCCTGGGCGACACGTTTAACAGTATCAGCTGATGCTTTAGCAACTGCAATACCTGCTCTGGTAGATCCAGTGAAAGACATCATATCAATATCTTTATGTGAAGACATTGCTTCACCAACAATTGGTCCATCACCATTGACCAAATTGAATACACCTGCAGGCACACCCGCTTCATCTAATATTTCTGCAAATAATATAGCGTTTAAAGGAGCAATTTCTGATGGTTTCAGTACCATAGTACATCCTGCAGCAAGAGCAGGAGCAACTTTACAAGTTATCTGATTAATAGGCCAATTCCACGGCGTAATAAAACCACAAACACCCACTGCCTCTTTTCTTATACGAGTATTACCTCTGTCTTCTTCAAATTCATAATTTTTGAGAATTTCTAAAAAAGTACCTAAATGACCTGCTCCTGTTGCAGCCTGTGCTGCCTTTGATAACCAAAGAGGTGCACCCATCTCAGAAGAGATAGTCTCAGCAATCTCATCATAGCGTGACTGATAAACTTCTAATATTTTCCCTATTAATTCAATTCTTTCTTCTTTACTTGTTTGTGAAAAGCTATCGAATGCATTTTTAGCTGCAGCTACAGCATTATTCAGATCTTCTTCATTTCCAAGAGCAATCTTCCCAATTGACTCTTCTGTAGCTGGATTAATAACATCAAAATGCTGAGGATTAACGGGATCTACCCACTCTCCATTGATATAAAATTTAAGACATTCTTTCATTTTGTCCTCCTGAAAAAAATTAATTATTTATTACAGCACAATTAGAATTTACGAACAATCTCTTTTACAAATATTTAATAATTATTTATAGTTTTAGAAAAATGTGAGGAAAAAATGGCCCAGCCCTACCCCAAAGAAGATCACTTAGTTGGTAACTTTGCTCCAATAAGAATGGAATGTAACATAGACGATTTGATAATTGATGGAGAGATCCCTGAAGAAATTAATGGGACATATTATAGAAATGGACCCGATCCAAAATTTCCTCCAAGAGGTGGAAGTTCTCACTGGTTTGGTGGAGATGGAATGATCCATGCATTCCATATCAGCAATGGAAAGGTTTCCTATCTGAATCGTTGGATGAGAACAGTAAAATGGAAAAAAGAGCATGAAGAACAGAAAGCGCTCTGGTCAAGTGGCATGGATGTTATGAATAATGACCCATCTGTATCAAATATTGAAACTGATGGTCTTGCAAATACTGCAATTGTATCACATGCAGGTAAAATTTTTGCTTTAGAAGAAGCTCATGCACCTTTTGAATTTGATCAAATGACATTGGAGTCGAGGGGTTCATACAGTTTTAATAATAAACTTCAGGGACCAGTAACCGCTCACCCTAAAATCGATCCAATAACTGGAGAACTTCTGTTTTTTGGCTATATGGCAGATGGTTTCTTTTCTAATACTATTAGGTATACAGCAGTTTCCAGCGATGGGAATATATCGAAATCAGAACTAATCAAAGCACCATTTCCTTCAATGGTTCATGATTTTTTTGCAACCCAAAAATATATTATTATTCCTGTTTTTCCATTAACAGGTGATTTTGAGAGAGCATTGAATGGAAAACCTCCATTTGCTTGGGAACCTGAGAAAGGGACTCATATTTGTATCTTGCCTCGCGATGGCTGTGCAAAAGATGTAAAGTGGATTGAATGTGATCCTTCTTTCGTATTTCATTATATGAATGCTTATGATGAAAAAGGTTCAATATATTGTGATGTTATGGAATTTGGCATGCCTCCATTATTTCCTTATGCAGATGGTACAATGCCTAAACAAAAAGGCGTCGAAGCAAAACATGTAAGATGGCATATTGATCTTAACAAGGGGAAAGTCAATAAAACTGCAATGGATGATTTAACTGGTGAATTTCCAAGAATAGATGATCGATTTGCTCTTCAAAAACATTCACATGGTTATTATGCCGGAAACATAGGAAAACATCCTAAAGGTATGTCATTAAATACAATTGTACATTATGATTTTTTGAAAGATAAGAGAGAACATTTTACAACACAAAATGGTGGAGCTTTTGGCGAGCCAGTTTTTATTCCAAAATCAAGTGACAGCAAAGATGGTGATGGATGGTTAGTCGCAACAGAATATAACTCCATTGAAAACAGATCTAACCTTGTAATACTTAATGCATTAAATGTATCTGATGGACCTATTGCAACAGCACAATTACCTCATAGAGTTCCATACGGTTTTCATGGGTGGTTTGAAAATAGAGCATAAAATTGCTACACAAATCGTTAATAGTATTTTTAGTATTATTTCTAACAGTAAATATTGGTAATAATTTAAAAGGTAATACTGCTGATAAAATAATTTATAACAAAGATTATTTTAAGCAATTTAATATTACAAATATAAATGATGCACTAAAAAAAATACCTGGTGTAGAGAGTATTAACTCGCGTAACTCGCAAAGTTATGAGCCAGGTAATAATAAAAAGAGAGGTTTTGGTTCATCAGGAACACAAATATTAATTAACGGAGAAAGACAATCTTCAAAAAGTAATAGTATTATAAAAACTTTAGAAAGAATAAATGCTGACTCTTTAATTAGAATAGAAGTCATTAGAGGTACTGAAGCAGGACTCGATGTTCGTTCAGATGGAGTAATTGTAAACATCATAGTAGATGCCTCCTTATCAAAAAGTTCGGGAACATGGAGCGCTGCTCTTGGTTACTTAACATCGGGTGATAGTAATTGGAGGGGAACTGGGTCATGGGCAACTAAAATAAAAAATACAGACATTGTTTTAGGGTTGGAAAGAATTGGTGATTTAAATAGTAGAATTTATGACGAATTTACTGTCGATCAAGAGCAATCGTTACTTTATTATAGATTACGTGAGACAGTTGAGTATCAATCAAGTAATAGAGTAAATTTAGACTTAAATTCAAAAATTAATGATAAAAATACATTACGGATTAATGCTTTATTGTGGTTTGATGGAAAGGAAAATGCGCCTCAAATTCAGGAATATTTCTTACCATCCGATGTTGAAAAGATAGAATTTTATAAAAAAATTAATTGGGATAGAAAAGAAAAAAATGACGGATGGGAGTTTGGAGGTGATTGGGAACATCAAATTAATAAAAATCATTCACTTAAATTAAGGCTTGTTCTAACTGAGGAAAATGAGCTTCAAAACGATATTTCATTCTTGGATGATACCTATAATTTTTATAATGATAGCTCTGAATTAAATAATAGAAAGGAAAATGAAAGAATAATTAGATTAAGCTTTAATAAGCTTATTGGTAAAAATAGTGCTCTTGAATACGGAGTTGAAAGTGCCTTCAATAAATTAGATAGAACCTTTAATCTCATTTACTTTGATAGTAATGCAAAACAGACTAATGCAGGTTTAATAAATACATCTGGAAAGGTAGAAGAAGATAGATATGAGGGATTTTTATCCTACAACCTTCCTTTATCTAAAAAAATTAGATTAGAATTAGCACTAAACTATGAATGGTCAGAAATCAGCCAATCTGGTGATATAAATCTTTCAAGAGAGTTTAAATACTGGAAACCAAGAATAGACCTTAAATGGGATTATAAAAAAAATAGGCAACTAAGAATAAATGTTGAAAGGAATGTTGGCCAAATTAATTTTGATGATTTCATTTCTAGTTATGATCAATTTGAAGAAAGCATTAGAGCAGGAAATCCTGATTTGAGACCTGAAACAGAATGGATGCTGAAAGTTGAGCATGAATGGCGACTTCCTAATGATGGAGGAGTAATAACATTAAAAGGATCCGCAAGAGAGATTGATGGACCAGTAGATAGATTACCGATTGATGGTTATGCTGGAATAGGAAATTTAAGTTCTGGTGAAAGAACAAAAGCAACAATTGATGGAAGTATAAGAATAAATAAAATCCTTGAAGGAGGAGTTTTTAGATTCAAAGGTTATCTGCAGAGTACTAAAGTTACTGATCCAGTTACAAACATTGAGAGAGATTTTTCATGGTATAAAAGATGGGAAACAATGATTGGTATCAGACAAGATATTCCAGGAGGTAAATATAGTTGGGCTATGACCTATAGATATCAATCGCAATTTAATATTTATGACCCTTATTTATGGGGACGATTTGCAGAAGACCCAACCTTAGGATTTGGTTTTACTGCTAAGCTTAATCCAAAATTAAATTTGAACTTTATGGTAAAAAAGATGTTAGACACAAATTATGGCTTCGGAAGAAAACGAATTTACGCTGGGTTTAGATCTAATGAGGATCTTCTTATTCAAGAAAATTTTGATGTAAATGAACATAATTTCTTTAAGATTCAACTCGAAGGAACTTTTTAACTTTAGCCAGTATGTCCTGAATGTCCCATATCTTCATTAAAGTCTACTTTTCTGTTTAACCTTTTATCTATTATTGAGATAATTAAACAAAAAATCATGAGAATAATTCCTAAAAAATATGGAAAATCTGGACTCAAATTAAACAATTTCATTCCTGTAAATGGATTTATAACAAATCCAGCGGCATAAGCGCTCACTAAGATCCCAGCTGCCGCACCTTGTTCATTCTTTCCAACTGCTAAAGAAACTCCAGTAAACAAACCTGGCCCCATTAACGCACCACCTATACCATAAATAGCTAGTGCAAGGCTCATATAGTAAAGATTGGTAGAAAAAATAAATAAAAGTAAAGATAAAATAGAAAAGACACTTCCAATCCGAAGTAATGAGCCAGGAGTAGGTGATATTTTTCGTATAATAAAAAATTGAACTATAAAAGTAGTTACTCCCATCAATATTAATACTCTACCTGTATAAAAAGTTGCTTCAATAACTGTATAATTAAATTTATCCTGAAGATACATTGCAAGTAATTGCATAATAATTGCCTGAGTTTGGCTTATAAAAAGGCCCATAGAAATAAAAGTTAGAATTCTTGAGTCGAATGCAGTTAAATGCACTTCATGTACTTTTGTTCGAATATTAGGTTTTGTTTTTTCAGGAAGAAATATCCAAATTAAAATACCAATTAATCCAGTGATAGAACCAAAAAGAAAATAAGGTACTAGAGGTCCCAATAGAATTGCTTGAGAAGCTAGAGCAGGCCCTATTATTCCACTAACTGCAAAAGCAGAACCCATTAACGCCATTACTCCTGATCTTTCCTTTTCAGTTGTTCTATCGGCAACATATGCCATTGAAGCAGAATGAGCACCTGATCCTAAAAAACCAAAAAAACCTCTTGTAATAATCAATAAAATAAATAGGAAAGTAAGCCCTATAAAACCTTCATTATGAAACTTAAATTCTAATCCCATCAAAATTGTTGTTAATGAGTAAATAAAAAGTCCTAATAAAATTATTGATTTACGACCAACATAATCACTTTTTCTACCCCAATATGGACTCATAAACATCCAACCTAATGCAGATAATGAAAAAATTAATCCAATTTCAGTTGTGTTTAAACCTAAACCACGAGCATAAGGAGGAAGTACAGCTATAAATAAGGTTTGACCTGTACCAATAGCAAACATACCAAGAAACAGAACTCTAAATCCAAGTTTTCTCTCTCTAGATGTCGTAATGATTGAAGCGGACATGTTGTGTATTTATATTTAGTTAAAGCAAAGATCAATAGAGCAATTAGCTAGCGTGACTTCCCATTGAACCATCGGCTAATCTTCCCCCATCAACATTTATGTCTGCACCAGTAATGTATTCAGCAAAACAAAGAAAAAGAATTGCATCAGCCATATGCTCAGGTAAACCAACCATCCTTAATGGTGTTTCTTGTGCAAAAAAACCTTTTAAGTCTTCATCACCATTTTCACCACCGCCAACCATCGAAGTCCAAATTACGCCCGGGTGTAAAGCATTAATTCTTATTCTTCTTTTTGCTGCCTCAAGAGCAACTGATTTTGTCATTGATGTAACTGCACCTTTTGAAGCACAATAACCTGTACCATCAGGCAATCCCATTTGCCCCATTAAAGAGGAAACATTAACAATTGCTCCACCGTCATTCATCTCATTTAAACAATATTTCATACCCAACCATGTTCCGTCGATATTTACTGAACATATTTGTTTAAAATCCTCCAGTGATGTTTCTGCTATTGGCTTTGCCCAAAATTGTCCTGCGTTATTTATTAAGTAATCTATTGAACCGTATGTATTTACAGTTTCTTGAACAACCTGTATCCAATTTTCTTCGGAGGAAACATCGTGTTTAATATATTTACAAACTCCGCCATGACTAGTAACCAAATCAGTAGTTATTTTTCCTTCTTCCTGATTTCTTCCTGTTACAATAAGTAATGCTCCTTCTGAAGAGAGCTTTAATGCTGTTTCTCTCCCAATACCTGGCGATGTCGCCCCTGTAATAATAGCAACCTTTTTGTCTAATTTTCCCATTAATAAATTTACTGTGCTAACAGTCCTCCATCAATTGTTATTTCCGCACCAGTCATAAAAACAGACTCATCAGATACTAAAAATCTGATCGCTTCTGCTATCTCCTGTGATGTTGCTTTTCTTTGAAAAGGTATCATATCTACACTATTTTTTTCATATTCAAGTGAACTAACTGAGTCAGGGTAATATTTTTTAAATTCCTCATCAGAGTAAGTTTCAACAAACCCAGGATGTATCGAATTCACTCTTATTTTTTCTGGACCCAGCTCACAAGCTGCTGCCTTTGCCAATAATTTTATACCACCATGTGCTGCACTAAGCGCAGACATATTAGAATTACCTATTTTTGATAAAATTGAAGACATCATAACAATTGAACCGCCATGACCATGCTTTCTTATAGCTTCAGTTCCATATTTTAAACCAAGAAAACATCCATCAAGAGAGGTGTTTATTATTGCTTTAAAGCTTTCATGTGAACATTCTTTAATGGTTTGAAAATTATAACCTCCAGCACAATTCACTACAGAATCTATTTTAGGAAAAGATGATAACACCTCCTCCAAAACTACTTGCCAACTTTTTTCATGCCTCACATCATGATTAATGTAAAGTGCAGATCCTTTATTTGCATGAATCTCACTTTCTATCGCTTTGCCCTCATTATTACTTCTGCATGTAATAATTACATTTGCTCCTTCAGTGGCAAGAAGTTTACAGCACGCAGCTCCGATACCTCTACCACCTCCTGTAACAATAATTGTTTTATTGGTTAAGCTTGCCATCAATTACACTATAAAAATTTAATTACATAAAAAAAAGGGCGAAAAATTTAATTTCGCCCCATTTTTTAGTTAGTTTACTTACTACCAAGAATTTCTAAATTCAAGCATCCAAGTAGTTGGATCTCCCCAACCCTGGAACCTAACAGAAGTCAGTGAATGGGTTCTATATTCTTCATCAGTTAAGTTTCTACCAATAAGAGCTATAGAATAATCACCAGCATCATAAGTTATAGTAGCATCAAGTAATTCATAACCCTGTTCAACATCTGGAAATGATGAAATTGTTAGGTTTAGATCGTCAAAACCTCTATACGTGACATTGGTATTGAGGAATGCTCCGTTAGATAATTCGTGTTCATACAGAACTGTTAATGCAAAATTTGTTTCAGGAACACGTGCCAGTTGTGGCGGTGTACCTGAATTAACTAAGTCAACCATAATACCTGCAGGGGCTGGTCTACCTCCAACACCTAACCTACCTGAGTCAACTACTGCATCATTAACTTTTGGATCTAATATGCCGTAGTTAAGTCTTAATGTTAGGCCATCGACTGGTGGTAGCCAAACTATTTGTACTTCAGCACCACTAATCTCTGTTTCTTGATAATTATTAATATATGTATCTGTGGCTCTAAATGCTCCAGCAGTTGATAATATACTAGATGCTTGGAAACCTTCGGTTGTAGATTGAAATACTGCACCATTAACCTGAAGCGAACCATCAAGGAATGTATTTTTAGAACCGATTTCAAAAAGCTCAGTTATTTCTGGTTCGAAAACACTAAAATCACTACCTTCACGAGCATGTGCTTGCGGTACAAGAGCAAAACCCTGTGCATTCAGATCAGCAACTCTTGAAGCAGTTAATGTATCGGAAGCAGCATATCTAATAGAATACCCACCTGATCTAAATCCTCTAGCCCATCTAGCATATATAAGGCTATCTTCGGTTGCTTGCCAATCTATTGTTGCTTCACCCATATAATCATCCCAAGAGGCAGATTTAGCAAATCTAGGCAGTACAACGGGTGCCTCAAGAGGTGCGACAGTTCCGTAAGTGCCTGGTCCAACAATTGAGTTATATTGAGAGTGGAAAGTTTTTTCTTCATCAACATAACGAGCACCAGCAGATATAGAAACAGTATCTGTTACATCATATTTAACAAGTGCGAAAAATGCCACGGACTCTGTATCTTGTCCTGAGGTTTGAACAACACCACCAGAATGCTGTTGAAGCATAATAGAATCTTTCCATAAAAAGACACCAGCAGTTAAGTTGATTTGATCAGTAATGTCGTTTGAAACTCTGATCTCTTGTGAATACTGACTAAAGTGCTGATTTCTTGCAGTATGTAAAGGCCCTCCAAGAGTAGCAGGGTTTCCTTGTCCACCAGCGATACCAGGAGTAGCGTCAAAATCTTGTAAAACATTATCATCTAATTGAAGATATGAGACAGCATATGTAACTTCACCTAGAAGGGTTTGGGAAACAACTTCCATACTAGCTCTTACAAAATCCATGTCTGACTGCTCAGGATAATCTAAGTTTACTACATGCGGAGGTAATGCTTCAGTTTGACTGAAGAAAGGTTCTAAACCAGCAAATCCTGCAAAGGGTGTAATACCAATTGCAGCTCCAGCAGTACTTAATTCAGTTGCAGTTACAGCACCTAAACCTGGTGTACATCCATTATCAGCAGCACCAACTAAACCAAGACCTGCACCAAAATTTGGAACACAACCTGCGCCAAAAGGGTTACCTGAATATGAAACAGGAGCAGTATCACCACGATCATAGTAGTAGTCAGTTACAATGTAAATTTCCGTATCATCATTTGCATCAATTAAAAAACGAGCACTTGCAGCAGCAATATCAAGCTGACCAGAGTCAGCTCCGGTTGCAAGATTATCATAATAACCTTCATGTGCTAATTTTCTAAAATTCCAACGAGAAGATACTTTATCAGTTAAAGGTATGTTTAAAATTATGCCTAATTCATAAGCATCATAATTACCTGCAGATACTTCAGTGTCGAATTCAAACTCATCTGATGGTCTATTTCTCTCTACAACTACATTACCGCATGAAGTATTTTTACCATAAACAACCCCCTGAGGTCCTGAGTTCACTTGAATTTTTGACCAATCAAAAGCATCAAGTAATGTTCCTGTATTTGTACCAAGGAAAAGTCCATCAACTATTAAACCAACCGGTGGATTTTGAGTCTTTTCAACTTCTGCATAACCACAACCTCTGACAAAAATGGCACCCTGGTTACCAGAGGCAGTATTCATACCAATTTGTAAATTAGGTGCTAAGCTATCTAAATCACGCATAGTAGTAGGTCTAAAGTCGTCTAATGCCTTTTCATCTACAGCGTAAACAGCAATTGGAACATCCTGGATATTCTCTTCTGTCTTTCTAGATGTAACAATAATTTCATCAATTTGACGATTAGAAATTACAGTATCATCTTGCGCTAAAATTATATTAGACATACTAAATGATGTTATTAGCCCAAAGGCTAAAAAGGAAATAAGTTTCTTCATAATGTCTCCCCATTAATTGCAATCAATATTATTTGAAATATTGATTCTTAGTAACAAAGCATCTCAATTTGCTTTTATTTCGTCAAGAATTTTTCTCAAAAAAAACAAATTTTTTTAATTTCATATTTAATTATATGTCGTGTTAATATCACACTATACCTCATTTATTTGTTTAAATTAGCCCTTGTAATTAAATAATGAAACCATTTATATAATATTATACCGATTATCTATGGAGAACTAAATGAGCGACACTATAAAGCCAATAGAAGAAGAACTTAATAAAATTAACATATTTGATCCTGAGCTAATGGCTTGTCCTCACGCTTTTTTTAAGAAATTAAGAGATGAAGCTCCAGTTTATCGAGACCCAAATACAGGTATTTTTCAAGTATCGAAACATGAACTAATTTGTGAAGCTGCACGAAATGCTAAAGTTTTTTCTAACGATTTTGGAGCGCTTCAGAGAGATGGTGGATCAGACACTTACCCACAAGAAGCTGCTGATATTATGGAGAAAGAAGGCTACCCTGCCGTTAATACTATGTTAACGGCTGATCCACCTAGACATACAAAATATAGAAGCCTAGTTGATAAGGCTTTTTCACCAAAAAGAGTTTCTGATATGGGGCCAGCAATCGAAGAAAAAACAAATCTTATAATTGATCAATTTATTGAAGATGGAAAATGCGAGGTAGCTAGTCAATTAGCTCAGCCTTTACCAATAAGGGTCATTGCTGAGGCTTTAGGAGCTTCAACAGATGATTATGAATTTTTCAGAATTTCATCAGAGGCATTCACAGATCAATTATCGGGAACAAGTACCCCTGAAGAACATATTGAAATTGCAAAAAAGCTTGTAAAATTTCAACAATACTTTGCTGAAAGACTTAATGAAAAAACGAAAAATCCATCAGATGATATTTTATCGGATCTTGCAACTTTAGAGTTTGAAGATGAAAATAACGTATTAAGAAAAATGGAAACTCCTGAACAATTATCTATTATTCAGCAACTCTTAGTTGCTGGGAATGCTACTACTGCACATTCAATAACAGAAGCAATAAAACTTTTAATAGAAAATCCCGATCAAATGGAATTAGTTATAAATGATCACAGCCTTATACCGAATATGATTGAAGAAGCGCTACGATTGCTTACTCCCACAAATAATATGTGGAGAATTGCTACAGAAGATACTGAATTAGGTGGTGTTGCAATTCCTGCCGGTTCAGCTTTACTTCTTCGTTATGGATCAGGAAATAGAGATGAAGATTTATTTGAAAATCCCGATAAGTTTGATGTAACAAGAAAAAATGCGCGTCGTCATGTTGCATTTGGTCAAGGAATTCATGTTTGTCTCGGAATGAATTTATCTAGAAAAGAAATGTATACAGCTTTTCCAATAATTCTAGATAGATTAAAAAATATGCGATTTGCAGATGGTAATAAATTTTCATACAGTCCAAATATTTTACTTAGAGGATTAGACTCCCTAAATATAGAATTTGACAAATAAAATTATTAATAATTTATTTCGTCAATAATTTTATATTCACTAATCTTATTATCGATAATTTTATTAGCCTCCACTCTCATGAAATTTTCATGGTAATCTCGTTTTACGAGGTCTACTATATCTTCAAAGTTTAATTGTTTTTTTTCAGAGAAACTTGTGACTTTGATTATGTGATACCCTAGAGAAGACTCTATAGGACCCTGCCACTCATTTAATTTTTTTTTTGAACCAAAAATACTTTTGGAACCTTCATTACCAAAATGGCCCATAATGAAAGAAAAAGGCTTTTTTGAGTAATTTTTTTGGTATGGAAAAACAATTCCACCATTTTGAATTAAACTTTTTCTTTTTAAATGATCGACTTCAGAATTAATTCTTTGCAAATGCTCATTTGCATCATCATAATTAGAAAAGAATATGTGAGAAAAAGAAATTACTTCGGGCTCAATATAAAGTGATTTATTAATTTCAAAATACTTTTTTACTGTTTCAATATTTACATTATTGATGTCTAAAACCGAGCCAATTAAAGCTTGTTGACCTAATTGGGCAAGTCTTGCAGAAATAATTGGATCTATCTGATCTAAATCTAATCTTTTAGCTTCTCTAACTAGGACTTCTCTTTTTATGAAATCAATACTTATTTTTTTTATTTGTTCATTGCTTAGAGTTTCAAAACTAATGTTATATGGGTTTTCTTTATCTATGTTATTAAAATAAAATAATTCTAAATTTTCTTTCGTAACAAGTATAGATTTATCATTTATAATTGAGGAAGTCTTCAGGCTTCCATAAACAATGGTCGACAACCCTATTAATAAGCCTAAAACTACAAATAATTTTTTATTCACTATGGATTATACCAAATTGCTGAAGTGTATGCCCTCTCTTGGTGAACCTTAGGAACATATGAAGGAATATCTATACCAAAAACTACACTATCATATGTTGTCCATCTTGGAGTTGGTATTTCAAGTACTCTAACATAATAAAAAGATGAATAATTTTTATTAAAATCCTTATCCTCCCAGAAAGTTAAAACATACGGATCTCCAATAGAATTATCATATGTTGCATTATTTACATTTACCGTACTTTGACCCGCGTCATTTGCAACATAAATATCGTAAACTTTTTCCTGCGTTTTTCCCTTGCTATCTATCCAACCTTTAATTATTTGAACTCTTTCTATATTTGCTCCATTTGGATCTTTTGAGACCATAACCAGAAAGTTAGGTTTCTTGTTTTTTCCTCTTTCAGCTAAATCTGCTCCCATTGGTACCCCCTTTGTGTATCCAATATCAACAAAATTAGGTTTTAAAGAGTCTTCCTTTGTAAATTCCCATCCTCCAAAAAATCTTACAGCTATCCTTGGTCCAGTTGTCGCATAAGTTTCTTTTCTTTTAAAAGCATCAAATATTTCTCTAAAAGCAGTATCAAATTCTTTACGAATAACAAATACAATTTTCCCAAACCCAGCTTTAATAGCATCGTAAATGGAGTATTCAATGATAGGTTCTTGATTAGGGCCTATTCCATCAATTTGTTTTAGACCGCCGTATCTGCTACCCATTCCAGCAGCAAGAATTAATAAAGTTGGTTTCATATAATTTTATAAGGCTCTAAAATTATAATAAATATTCAG
>ENA-OSEY01002002-OSEY01002002.1-marine-metagenome-genome-assembly--contig:-NODE-2002-length-13522-cov-16.828189_pt1 | contig 13522 bp, 14 predicted proteins | sample MGYA00248465_ERZ534230 | MGnify/ENA primary metagenome ERZ534230 (study PRJEB26409, sample SAMN06344110) | marine metagenome | isolation source: Sea water from surface | place: Atlantic Ocean:Southern... | reverse complement strand
TATATATAATTTATGTTCGTTCAAACAGAAGTAACACCAAATCCAAATTCTTTGAAATTTCTTCCTGGGAAGAAAGTTTCAAACAGTGGTCCTTATGAAATTACAAATAAAGAGGATATGAAAAATGAATTGGTGAGAAATATTTTGTCAATAAATGGTGTTGTGGGTATTTTTTTAGGTCAAGATTTTATTTCAGTAAATAAGAATGAAAAAATTCAGTGGGACGAAATAAAACATATCGTAATTTCTTTAATAAATGATTTTTACGCAGATGGTAAAGAGTTCGTAATTGATGAAAACATAAAAGAAGAAAATCTAGATTTAGGTGAAATTGAAACAAAAATTGTAAAAATTTTAGAAGAAAAAATAAGACCTGCTGTTGCTAGAGACGGTGGAGATATAAAATTTAAAGAGTTTAAGGACGGAATTGTTAAGGTACAATTACAAGGGAGTTGTTCAGGCTGTCCTAGTTCAACAATGACTTTAAAACAAGGTGTTCAAAATCTTTTATGTCATTATTTACCAGAGGTAAAAGAGGTTGTTGCTATACAATAATTAATTATGAGAAAATTTAAAAAATCAGGTTTTTTAAAAAATAAAAGCTTTAATATAGTTTCACGGTTTTTTTTAAGTTCTTTTATTGTAATTTCATTCTTTTATGCAGCGCCGATAATTATTAATTTTACAGATAAAAATTTTAATAACAAAGAATTTACCAATAATTCAAAAAACATTTTAAATAATACTTTAAATAAAGATAAATTAATTGAGGAAGACACAACAGCAGATGCTGATGAAAGAGATTTATTATATGATATTTTAGAAGAAAATAATTCTGAAATTAATCTAGTCAGATATACAACATCTGAGATTGACTCATTATTTAAAGAGGTAAATTATAATTTAAAAGATGTAAGGGATACAAAATTAGTAAAACCAATAGATATTGGTCTTCTACCGAATGAAATTAAAAATATTGGAAACACTAAAAAAAGAAAAGATATGTTTATAAAAATTGTTCTCCCTTTAATAGTTAAGGAAAACAATAAAATTAGAGTTGATAGAAAAAGATTATTCACAATTTTAAATAAAAATAGCAACACTGATATTGAAAAAAAATGGTTAGAAAAAAAGTATAAACAATATGGTGTAAGAAAAAATGATTTATCTACTTTGAAAGTAAGAATGGATGAAATACCAGTTTCATTAGCAATAGCTCAAGCTGCTAAAGAAACTGGCTGGGGTACTTCAAGATTTGCTTTAAAGGGAAATGCTTTATTTGGACAATGGACTTGGTCTGGAGAAGGATTAAAACCTAAAAATGCTGATGAGGGTAAAGATCATAAAGTTATGAAATTTCATAGCTTACAATTATCTGTAAGAGCATATTTAAGAAATTTAAATACACACTCAACGTATAAAAATTTAAGAAAAGCGAGAACAGAACTTAGAAATCAAAATAAACCTTTAGATAGTTTAATTTTGTCTAAACATTTAGATAAATATGCAGAAACAGGAAGCCAATATATAGAGGTTTTACAAAAAATTATTGAACAGAATAACTTAAAAGATTTTGATGAAGCGAGACTGTTGCCATCAAGTAAAGATTTAGAAAGTTTAATTTAGTTTTCTTTTATAGGAAATTGCACACCAAACCATCTCCATTTTCCATTATCATTCAGAGAACAATTTATTCTTCCTCTTCTTGGTTTGAATGGTTCTCTAAATTCAATCGTTAAAGAGTTGTTGGCAAATATTGTTTTTGATTTTTCCCAAACGTCTCCCTCATTAGAATAACAATTAATTTTTGATAAATTTTTTTGCTCCTTGAAAAATTCAACCTTGAAATTTGGAGGGTTTGTATTTTCATCCAGTTGTTTTTCCTCAGGAAGAATTTTTTTATATTCAAGTGGAAAATAATTTATTATTGATTTAAATCTTTTTAATTCTCCATATTTTTCATTAATTGGAAATCTAGGTAACTCAAATTTATCTTTATTTAAATCAATAACACCAGAATGCTGACCAAAAGCATATTTGAAATTTTTAGATATATAGTCTTTCATAAATTTAGAGTATTCACCAAAGGGATATGAGAATAGGTTAGGGATATAACCAAGTTCCCTTAGAAAAATTTTATTAGCCGTTTCAATATCTAAAATAAACTCTTCATTGCTTACATCTATGAGATATTCATGAGTATGAGAATGATGTCCTATATTTGCAAATTCATTACCCTCAACCTCTTTAATTTGCTCCCAAGTCATATAACCTCTTTTTCCCACTGGTTCAGTTGAAACAAATAAAATAAACGGAATTTTATTTTCTTTTAGATAAGGCCATGCTTCAGTATAAAAAGATTCAAAAGCATCATCGATAGTTATAAGAATTTCTTTTTTTTGTTTTGGTTTATTAAACTGTTCATCAAAATTATTTGGATTATGAAAATTAAAATCTGAGTTCTTAATAATATTTATATGTTCCTCAAATATATCCATTTTAATATTGGTTGAGGGGTACTTATTCTCATTAAAACGATGATACATAATTGATAGAATTCCTTCATCATTGGAATAGTATTTGATATTATTTTCATCTGATTTAGAACTGATATTAGAAAATAAAATAATTATGAATAAACTGATAATTGATGTAGCCAGTGAAAAAATTTTTTTAATGATCATAACTAGTAATGATATTTATAATATTACTAAAGAGAATACTAAAATTAATTATGAAAAATTAACTTTAATTATTAATGATTTTTTAAATTCTCATCAATTAAACTTGAAAGATATTAATACAATTTATTTAAATAGAGGGCCTGGAAGTTTTGCAGGAATAAGAAATTCATTTTCTATAGTTAAAGCATTTAATTTAACTAATAATATTGATTACTATTGTTATAGCATTCAAGATTTTAAAGGTGAAAAAGACATAAAATACGAAAATATCCCTCATTTGTGCGATAAATTTAATATTAAAAAAAATTTGATTAACCCTATTTATTTAAGTTAAAATTATTTTATGTCAGAAACAATAGAGCAAAAATGTATAGCAAAAGGGGTTAAATTAACCGATCAAAGAAGAGTAATTGCACAAGTAATGTCCGAGTCTTCTGACCATCCGGACGTAGATGAGCTTTATAATAGAGTGTCTAAAATTGATCCAAAAATAAGTATTGCAACTGTTTATAGAACGGTAAAATTATTTGAAGAGACAGGAATTTTAACAAAGCACGAGTTTAAAGGTGGAAAAGCTAGATATGAGGAATTAAATGAAGGTCATCATGACCATTTAATTGATGTGAAAACTGGCGAAATTATCGAATTTGTAGATGAAGAAATTGAAAAGCTTCAAAAAAAAGTTGCAGAGAAATATGGATATACTCTAGTAGACCATAAATTAGAATTATATGGGGTTAAGAAAAAATCCCAATAATATGAATCAGAAAATATTTATCAAAACTTTTGGATGTCAAATGAATGAGTATGACTCAAATAGAATATATGATTCAGTTAAAAAAATTGGTTATGAAAAAACAGAAAAATATGAAGAAGCAAATTGTTATCTCTTAAATACATGCCACATTAGAGACAAAGCAAAAGAAAAAGTTTACTCAGAAATAGGTAGAGTAAAAAAAATTTTTAGATCTAAAAAAAAGCCATTGGTAATTATTGCAGGGTGTGTAGCTCAAGCAGAAAATCAGGAAATGCTTAAAAGAGAACCTTATATAGATTTGGTTATTGGTCCTCAAGCTTATCATAAAATTAATGATACAATTTTAAATTATACTGAAAAAAATAAAAAAATAGAAGAGACAGAGTTTGATGCAGTTTCTAAATTTAAATATTTAAGTAAAATAAAAAATGAAGCTGGAAAAGTTTCATCCTTCTTAACTATTCAGGAAGGGTGCGATAAGTTTTGTCATTTTTGTGTAGTCCCATATACAAGAGGACCAGAATATTCCCGTCCATTTAATCAAATTTTAGATGAAGCAAAATATTTAGCTGATAATGGTGCAAGAGAAATAATTTTACTTGGTCAAAATGTAAATGCTTATGATAATGAAGGATACAGACTATCTGATTTGATTTTAAATATTGAAAAATTATCCGAAATTAAGAGAGTTAGATATACAACATCTCACCCAAAAGATATGACAGAGGATTTGATTGAAGCGTATAAAACTTCTAAAAAGTTAATGCCACTTGTACATTTACCTGTTCAAAGTGGATCTAATAAAATTTTAGCATCAATGAATAGAAAACATAGCATTGAGGAATATTTAAGCACTTTTGATAAATTAAAAGAAATTAATCCAAATATAGAATTTTCAAGTGATTTTATTATAGGTTATCCTGGCGAAGAAGATCAGGATTTTAAGGATACTATCAGATTAATTGAAAGGATTAAATTTATAAACTCTTATTCATTTATCTTTAGTCCAAGACCTGGAACAGTAGCTGAAAATTTAGAATTAATTGAAAAAAAAATTTCTATTGAAAGATTAGAAAAAATTCAGAATATTTTATTCGAAAATCAAATACGAATGAATAAATCATTGGAGGGTAAAGTTATTGATGTATTGGTTGAAAATTTAACCGAAGATAAAAACAAAGCTTTTGGTAGATCTGAGTATATGACATCTGTAATTTTTAATGGTAAAAAGAACGATATTGGAAAAATAGTTCAAGTGAGAATTAAAGATAGTAATAGAAATACTTTATTCGGTGAAGCTATAACTAATTCAGACAAGAAGGTTGCATAGAATTTGAGCGGAATAACAAAAAAAAATATCGATCAGTCTTTAAAATTTGTTTATTCAGACAACAATTCTCTAAGTGTTATATTTCATGACAATAACTTGTTAATGGGTGTTGTTGGGGAATTTAATAAAAATTTACAAGAATTGGAAAAAATCACAAGTTGTAGCTTATATTCAAGGGGAAATTCAATTTTAATTAAATCAACACCTGAAAAGAATGAAAAGATTAAAAACGCTATTCAGTTTTTGGCAAATCAGTTTATTAATAATGGAAGTATAGAGAATAAAGATATAATTTCATCAGTTGATAACTTTATGATTAATGAAAAAGTAAAAAATAATAATATTACAGACATTATCAAAACTCCCAAGAAATCTATAATTCCTAGATCTGAAAAACAAAAAAGTTATGTGAGAGCTTTGAGGGAGAGTGATATTGTAATTTCAGCCGGACCAGCAGGAACAGGAAAAACTTTTTTGGCAGTTGCCGTAGGTTTAACAATGCTTTTAGAAAAAAAGATTGAGAGAATTATTCTTTCAAGACCCGCTGTAGAAGCAGGTGAGCGTTTAGGATTTTTACCTGGTGATATGAAGGAAAAAGTAGATCCTTATCTTAGACCCTTGTATGATTCTTTATATGATCTCTTTGACTTTGAAAAAATACAGAGAATGATTGAGATTGGAGATATAGAGATTGCACCTTTAGCTTTTATGAGAGGTAGAACTCTTAAAAATTCCTTTGCAATTTTAGACGAGGCACAAAATGCTACAGATACTCAAATTAAAATGTTTCTAACACGTATTGGAGAAAATTCAAAAATAGTAGTCAATGGAGATCCTTCTCAAATTGATTTACCAAATAAAAGTATGTCAGGATTAGTCCGATCAAAAGAGTTACTTGGACATCTAAAGGAAATATCCATAGTTGATTTTGATCACTCCGATGTAGTAAGACATCCACTAGTTTCTAAAATAGTTAAAGCATACTCAAATAATGATTAATATTAATGTCTTCTCTGAGGAGAAGGCTTGGTCAAAAAGGCTAAAAAATAAGGATATTTTTTTTAAAAAAATATGTAAAGCTTTTCCAAAAAAATATAAATTTTTAAATAAAAAAGTAACTTTCACACTATTACTTTCAAACAATAAGAATATAAAAAATTTAAATAAGGTTTTTAGAAAAAAAAATAAATCTACCGATATTTTATCTTTTCCATTAAATAAAAATTTAAAAATTTCAAAAAATACTTATCTTGGAGACATCATCATCAGCTATAATTATCTAGACAAACCAAGATCACAAGATTTAAAATCTTTTAAAGAAAAAGTTACTAAAATATTCATACATGGTTTTCTTCATCTTTTAGGATTTGATCATAAAAAAAATAAAGACTATTCGAAAATGTTAAAAGAGGAAAATCTATTATATAAATCTGTGCAATCAAAAATAAATTAAATTGAAAAATAAATTTTATATTGAATTAATTTATTTAATTTTATTAGGAGCTCTTACTTCCTTAAGTTTACCTCCATTTAATTATGTTGTAATTAATTTTTTAACTTTCAGTTTATTCTATATATTTTTAGTAAAGAAAATTGAGTTTTATAAAAATAAAAAAATATTTTTTCTTTATGGATGGTTATTCGGGTTTGGTTATTTTGTAAGTAATTTATATTGGATATCAATATCATTAACCTTTGATCAAAATTTTAAATTTTTAATACCTTTAACAATAATTTTAATACCTGGTTTCCTGGCTTTATTTTACGCTTTAGTCGCTTACTTATTTGTAGTTTTAAAACCAAAAGAAAATTTGAGTTCATTTTTTCTTTTTTCTTTAATATTTGGAATAGTAGAATTTCTAAGAGGATCAATACTCACTGGTTTTCCTTGGAATTTAATTGCTTATAGTTTCTATAATCAAATAGAAATTTTAAACATCACATCAATCATAGGCACTTATAGCTTTAATCTTTTCTGTATTTCATTATTCACAAGCCCATCAATATTCATTTTAAGAGAAAATAAAAAAGATATTAGTATTTGTATTGCATTTCTTGTTACAACGATGTCATTTTATATACTTGGTTCACAAAATTTAGAAAAATTTAATAATCAACAATTAAAAAAGCTTGATTATAAAATAAGAATTTTAAGTTCAAATATAGGCATAGATAGATTTTATAATAATATTGACCCTATAACAGCAATAGAAGAGCTAATTGAAATCAGCTCAACTAAAAAAAATGAAAAAATAATTTTTATTTGGCCAGAAGGTATAATTCCAGGTATTTCACAAGATCAACTAAAAGAATACAAATGGTTGTTTGAAAATGAATTCAATGAAAATCATTTGTTAGCAATAGGAATTAATAGCAAAGAAGATGATAATAAAACTATAAAACATTTTAATTCATTATCTATTTATGATCACAATCTAAATATAATCAATTCATATAAGAAAATTAATCTTGTTCCTTTTGGCGAATTTTTACCTTTTGAAAAAATATTAAAAAGTATTGGTTTAAAAACAATTACTAATGAGTACCAATCATATTCAAAAGGTGCAGAAAGAAACATAATTGATCTGAAATATAGTAATTTATCAGTGAAAATATTACCTCTCATTTGTTATGAGATAATTTACTCTGGCAAAATTTTCTCAAACAGCAAGTTTGATTATATTGTAAATATTTCTGAAGATGGTTGGTTTGGTAAATCAATTGGACCAGAGCAACATTTAACTCATAGTATTTTTAGAGCGATAGAGAGTGGAAAATATGTTTTAAGATCAGCAAATAATGGTACATCAGCAATTATTAATCCACTTGGAGTTATAGAGCAAAAAGTTGATATAAATAAATCAGGTTACATAGATTTAAGTGAGACAAGAAAAATAGAGCCGACCCTATTTGCAAAATTTGGAAATAAAATTTTTGGATTTATAATTTTATTGTATATTTTTTTAATATTTTCATTTAAGAAACTTAGAAATGAGTAATTTAAAAAATTATCTTTTCACAAGTGAGTCAGTTTCAGAAGGCCATCCAGATAAAGTGTCTGATAGGATTTCAGATATGGTTGTTGATAGTTATATTTCTGGAGATCCATATTCTAGAGTTGCTTGCGAAACACTAACTACGACAAATAAAGTTGTTTTAGCTGGTGAAGTAAGAGGACCAGAAATTAAAAAAGATGAATTAATTGAAAAAGTAAGAAATTGTATAAAAGATATTGGTTATGACCAAGAAGGATTTACTTGGAAAGAAGCTACAAAAATTGAAAGTCATTTACATTCCCAATCAGCTGATATTGCTATGGGAGTGGACTCATCAGGAAATAAAGATGAAGGAGCTGGAGATCAAGGTATTATGTTTGGATACGCATGTAATGAAACAGATGTTTTAATGCCAGCACCAATTCATTATTCTCATAAAATTTTAAGATTGATGGCGGAAGACAGAAAGTCAGGAAAGTTAAAAAATATTGAACCAGACTCAAAAAGCCAAGTAACATTTGAATATGTTGATGGAAAACCTTCAAAAGTCAAATCAGTGGTAATATCTTCACAACATTCAGCTGATGTTAATCAAGCACAAGTAAGAGATTTATTAAGACCTTATATGTTAAAATCTATTCCTGAGAATTTTCTTAATGGTTTCAATGAAGATGAGTTTTATGTAAATCCAACAGGTAATTTTGTGATTGGTGGTCCTGATGGAGATTGTGGTTTGACTGGTAGAAAAATTATTGTTGATACTTATGGTGGAGCTGCACCTCATGGTGGTGGTGCTTTTTCCGGAAAAGATCCAACTAAAGTTGATAGGTCAGCAGCTTACGCTGCAAGGTATATAGCAAAGAACGTAGTTGGTTCAAAAATTGCAGACAAATGTTTAATTCAATTAGCTTATGCGATTGGTGTATCAAAACCATTGTCTATTTATGTGGATTTATTTGATAACGATCTAGATAAAAATAAATTTATTGTAGAAAAGATTAAAGAAAATTTTGATTTGAGCCCTAGAGGTATTAGAGAAATGTTAAATTTAAATAAACCAATATATGAAAAAACAGCCGCCTATGGTCATTTTGGTAGAGCGCCTGAAGAAAATGGTTCATTTTCATGGGAAAAAACTGATAAAACTAACGTTTTTTCTAAATAGTTTCTGTTGAATTAAAAAAAAACTTTACTATATTGCAACTACATTATTGAACTTTACAAAATGGGCTTTAGCCCATTTTTTTTTGGAGCAAACAAAATTATGTTAAATAAAAGAGCAGATAAACTTGAATTATTAAGAATTGCTGAAGCTGTAGCTTTAGAAAAATCAATTGATAAAGAACTAATTATAAGTTCTATGGAAACTGGTATTGCTAAAGCTGCAAAATCAAAATTTGGACAGGAAAATGAAATTAAAGTTTCTATCAATAGAGACAATGGAGATATTGAGCTTTTTAGAAAATTGATAATCGCTGAAAATCCTGAAAATGCAAATACAGAGATAAAATTGGAAGATGCAATTAATTTAAATGAATTAAACAAAGATAAGTCTATTGGTGACGAAGTATTACAGCCACTTCCTTCATTTGATTTTGGAAGAATAGCTGCGCAAACCGCAAAGCAGGTGATTAGTTTTAATGTAAGAGAAGCTGAAAGAGAAAGACAATTTAATGATTTTATTGATAAGAAAGACTCTATTTTAAGTGGAATTGTAAAGAGATTAGAATTTGGAAATGTAATTGTTGATTTAGGAAGAACTGAAGCAATAATTCAAAAAAATGAATTAATACCTCGTGAAAATATTAAAGCAGGTGATCGTATAAAAGCTTATTGTTATGATGTTAGAAGAGAACCTAGAGGGCAACAAATATTTCTATCTAGAGCTCATCCTAAATTTATGGAAAAGCTTTTTGTTCAAGAGGTTCCCGAAATTTATGATGGACTAATAGAAATTAAATCTTCTTCAAGAGATCCTGGAAGTAGAGCTAAAATATGTGTTAAAGCAGTTGATACATCTCTAGATCCAGTAGGTGCTTGTGTAGGTATGAGAGGTTCAAGAGTTCAAGCTGTTGTAAATGAACTTCAAGGAGAGAAAATTGATATAGTTAATTGGTCAGAAGACCCTGCTATTTTGGTTTCAAATGCGTTATCCCCTGCTGAAGTACAAAGAGTTAACGTTGATAGTGAAAGAAAAAAACTTGATGTAATTCTTACCGAGGAAAATTTAAGCAAAGCAATTGGAAGAAGAGGTCAAAATGTAAGACTTGCGACAAAACTCTTAAATTATGAAATTAATATAATGACAGATGCAGAAGACTCTGAACGAAGACAATTAGAATTTAAAGAAAAAACAGAGAACTTTGTAAAAAATTTAGAGTTAGATGAAACGTTGGGTCAGTTACTTGTTGCTGAAGGTTTTTCAACTATTGATGATATCAAAGATAGTTCAGCTGAAAATTTAATGAAGATTGAAGGTATAGAAGAAGATACTGCTAAAGCATTGATAGAAAGAGCTAAAGAGTTTCATGAAAAGGATCAAGAGGATATTTCTCAGAGAATTAAAGAATTAGGTCTGGAAGATGCCTTGATTAATTTAAAGGGATTAACACCAGGAATGTTAGTCACACTTGGTGAACAAAAAATTTTAAGTTTAGAAGATTTTGCAGACTTAGCATCTGATGAATTAACTGGTGGTTATGACGTGGTTAAAGGTGAGAGAGTGAAAATCCAAGGTTATCTGGAAGATTTTGCTTTATCTAAAGAAGAAGCGGATGAACTAATTATGTCTGCCAGAAACATTGTTTATAAAGATTGAGTGATGAGGTATGGAGAAAAAAACAAAATTAACAATTTCAGGCTCAGCCAAAAAATCAATCAAGAATATTGAGATTGCTAAATCTCAAGGAAAAAATTCTGTAGTAATTGAAAAACAAACTGGAAAATTCTCGAGTAGAGGAGGATCATTTAGATCTACTACAAATAAGCCAAGAACAACCTCAACTTTCAACAGAGGAACACCATTAAAACCTTCATTTAATCCTAAATCACCCCCTATAACAAACGATTTTGAAAAGAGAAAACTAGCAGAGCAAAGAGCTACTAAACGACTTAAAGGAGATAGTGAAAACAAAGATAGAAAAACTTTAAAAGCAGGAACAAAGAAGAGAGAGTTAAAGTTAACTGTATCAAGAGCACTAAGTGATGAGATTGATGCAAAACAAAGAAGTTTAGCATCAGTAAAGAGAGCAAGACAAAAAGAAATTAAAAATGCTACAAAAGATGATTCTCAAGAAAATTTAAAACCGATTAAAAGAGATGTTAATATTCCTGAAGCAATCACAGTAAGAGAACTTGCAAATAGAATGGCTGAACAATCAAGCAATGTAATTAAGCATTTATTTGGTATGGGTGTTACTGTGACTATCAATCAAACATTAGCTGCAGATACTGCAGAATATTTAGTTAAAGAATTTGGTCACAATCCAATTAGGGAAGAGAAAGCAGAAGAAATAATTCAAAAAATAAAAGCTTCAAGAACAGAAAATTTAAAAAATCGACCACCAATAGTTACCGTCATGGGTCATGTGGATCATGGCAAAACATCAGTACTAGATGTGCTCAGAAGTGCGAACGTGGTTTCAGGAGAATTTGGTGGAATAACCCAACACATTGGAGCTTATCAAATTGAAAGTCAGGGTAATAAATTAACATTTATTGATACTCCAGGTCATGCTGCATTTACAGAAATGAGAGCAAGAGGATCAAAATTAACAGACGTGGTTGTTTTAGTAGTTGCTGCTGATGATGGAGTTAAACCTCAAACAGTTGAGTCTATTAAACATGCTAAAGCTGCAAATGTTCCAATAGTTGTAGCAATAAATAAATGCGATTTACCAGAGGCAGATCCTCAGAAAATAAAAAATCAATTATTAGAGCATGAATTAATTGCTGAAGATTTATCTGGTGATACTTTAATGGTTGAGATTTCAACTAAAACAAAACAAAACTTAGATAAATTAGTAGAGTCAATAATACTACAAGCAGAGATTTTAGATCTTAAAACGGATTATGAATCTAAAGCTACAGGTATAGTTTTAGAGTCAAAAATTGATGTTGGTAGAGGTCCAGTTGCAAATATAATTGTAACAACAGGAACACTTAAGAGAGGTGATTTTTTTGTAAGTGGTTTAAAGTGGGGAAAAGTAAGAGCTATTATTAATGATAAAGGTAAAAATATTAATGAAGCATTACCTTCTACTCCTGTTGAAATTTTAGGAATAAATGGTGCAGCCAAAGCTGGAGACGATTTTATTGTTCTTGATACAGAAAAAGAAGCTAAGACACTGAGTGAAAATAGAGCTCAAGAGAGTAAGGATGGAAAAAATCCACTATCTTTTGCAACTCAAGACTCTGCCTTTTCAGATAAATCTACTGAAGAATTAAATTTAATAATTAAATCTGATGTACATGGATCATCTGAAGCAATCAAAAATGCAATTAGTCAAATCAAACATGATGAGGTTAAACCTAAAATAATTTTAGCAGATATTGGAATGGTAACAGAAACAGACGTTACATTAGCTAAAGCTTCAAATGCAGTATTAATAGCTTTCAATGTTAAACCAAGTAAAGAAGCAAAAAAACTTGCTGAAAATGAGAAGATAAAAATATCCTCATACAACATTATTTATGAAGTTTTAGATTACATTAAGCAAAGAATGTCAGGATTATTGGCGCCCGATGTACAAGAAAAAATTACTGGTACTGCACAAATTTTAGAAATATTTAAAGTTTCGGGTGCAGGTAAAGTTGCTGGCTCAAAAGTAACTGAAGGAGAAATTAATAGTACTTCAGATGTAAGAATTATTAGAGATGGTGCTATTATATATACTGGAAAAGTTTCAACAATATTTAGAGAAAAAAACCAAGTTAAACAGGTAAGTGATGGTCAAGAATGTGGAATAACCGTTAAAGATTATATGGATTTCCAAAAAAATGACACAATAGAAGCATTTAGTGTTACATCTACTGAGAGGTCAATTTAATGGCAGATAGAATAGGAAAACCAGTGTCACAAAGACAGTTAAGAGTAGGTGAAATGATTAAGCAGTCTTTAAGCATGATTTTTATAAGAAATGAGGCTAAGGTGCCGAATTTAGAAACAAACACTATAACGGTTACTGAGGTTAGAATGAGTCCTGATTTAAAAATTGCTAAAGCATATGTTCTTCCATTGGGTGGAAAAGATGCGGAGGAAACAATTAATGTTTTAAAGGAATACTCATTTTTAATTAGAAAAATTTTATCACAAAAAGTGGTTATGAAATTTTTACCAAAATTACTTTTTAGAAAAGATGAATCTTTTGAGTATGCGGAAAAAATAGAAAACTTAATAAAACAAACAAATAAATAGGAAGAAAGAGGCATGAACAAAAAGGCACAAGAATTAGCAATGCACGATAAAGATACTGGATCTTCAGAGATACAGATCGCTTTGCTAACAGAGAAAATTGAAACTCTCTCTAAACATATTAAGCAATTCAAAAAGGATAAACATTCATCTGTTGGATTGTTGAGAGCGGTAAATAGAAGAAAGAAATTGTTAGAATACCTAAAGAAAAATAAAATGGATTCTTACAAAAATGTACTGTCGAAATTGAATTTAAGAAAATAGAAGTCAAGATAGATAGAACGGAATGGAACGAAACGAACGAAACGAAATGGAAATGAAATGTTTAAAGTATACAAGAAG
>ENA-OSEY01002001-OSEY01002001.1-marine-metagenome-genome-assembly--contig:-NODE-2001-length-13528-cov-2.602483_pt1 | contig 13528 bp, 9 predicted proteins | sample MGYA00248465_ERZ534230 | MGnify/ENA primary metagenome ERZ534230 (study PRJEB26409, sample SAMN06344110) | marine metagenome | isolation source: Sea water from surface | place: Atlantic Ocean:Southern... | reverse complement strand
GAAATTGAATGCGATCCAAGATAGGTCCATGTGTTTATTGGATAAACAATCCATTCTGAATCACTTGCATTTGTTCCAGCAGAACTATTACCGCATGTTTGATCCCAACACGGATTAGGACCTGTTACAGAAGATTTTCTAACCAAAGTATGATTTTGTGTAGCGTTAGCAACTCCTGCCACATCCCACCCAGTACCTGGGTCACCTGCCCAGTTGCCGATATGATCTAGCAAAGCAAACCCTACCATTTCTCCAGCATCTATGTTACCATCTCCATCTGTATCATTATGAGTTCCACCTGAAACCAATGCAAACCCATCATCACCATTACTTAGGTAAGAGAAAGTGTGATCTGCATGAGCTAAGATAGCTGGGTCAGCACTAGGATGGGCTATTACATATACATCGCCAGAAGCTATTGTTGCTCCAGCTGGAAAAGTATTCCAATATTCGTATTGTCCAGGTGTCGTAGGAGCATTAGACACATTTGGAAAAGCGTAGTTGTCTAGGCTTATGGATGAATTTGTTCCGTTATATATCTCCAAATATTTATTGTTAGAGCTACCTTCAGCATATTCAGAAAAAAACAATTCAGTTATTTGAGCTGTAAACTGCAGCGGAATTATGAGGTTTATAATTAAGATATATAATAGATAGGTAGTCTTCTTTTTCATAATAATGTGGGTTAGTTAATTAAGGTGTCTCTAATATCTTTAGTTAGTGTATAGAATACGCTTTCTAAATTAAACAAAAAAATGTAATTAAAAAATATAACTAAATAAAACCCAATAACTACTGCTTTAGATTAAATTTTTTCAGCTAAGAAACCTAAACATTATTTAGTAATTAACAGGTTTAGATGATTCATCTCACCTTAAAGGGGATATTCGCTACAGAATATTGATTATAATCGTTTTTAGCAAAAACAAATATTCTGTATGCACCATTTTTTCTTGGTGCTTCTAAGACTAACTTGTTGTTTGATTCATTGATAATTTTAAAATCAATTTTTTCTGGTGATTTTTGAAAGTCACCTCCTTGCTGAGTGGAAAAAGTTTCTGGGTAAATTTCGAAATTTAAATAAACCTTTTCGTTATTATATTTATCTACAACATAGGAAAGTTCAATTACATCCCTATCATTAAATTCATGATTTGCTTTCCAGCTCTCTCCGTTTAAAAATATTTCCTGAATACTTGGAGCTCTTTTTTCTGGCCAATACCCTTTCCAGCAATAATGCATTACATCTACAGCCTCTGTTGGATTACCATTACTTAAATACATGCCATGCCATGTGGATGTGGACTCCTGTTTTTGCCCCCACAAAAAGCAATACGAACCCAAACACATATCGGTATCTTTTTCTATAATTTCTTGATATCTTCTTAGACGTTGTTTTGCTTTAAATCCATTGGTAGGCTCAATTTTAGCTCCCCAATTATTTACTCTAGCCTCAAAAGGGCCATTTACCCCCCACTCTGTTACGATATATGGTTTTTCCCAACCAAATCGTCTAATGTTTATTGGAGCATTTTCAATTGCTCCATATACATTTATTCCTAAAATATCTATGCTTGGACAATATTTTTTAATCATAAAAACTTTCGCAGGATCTAGTCCGGCAATTACAGTCATAGTAGGATGATAAGGATCAACTTTTTTAATGAATCTTGCAATTTCTTCAATTGTTTCCCAAACCCTAAAATTTGAATATTTTAAATCCACTTCGTTACCTATGCCCCAAAGTATGATTGAGGGATGATCTTTTACCCGCAGGATTTCCTTTTTGATTAACTCAATTTGTCCTTTGACATTATAATCATCATTATAATCAAATCCATTTCTTTCTTGAGCTATCCAAATTCCCTGACAAACACTAAGTCCGTATTTTTGAGCTGAGTCTAATAAACTGCTCTTATTGGTACTCCACAATCTGATGGAGTTTCCGCCAGACTCCACAATTGTTTTAAAATTACTTTTCGCTCCAGCACCTTTGATGTAGTAAGGTTTTCCATTTTTATAGAACTGAAATTTATTATTTGATTTTTTAATTTCAATTACAGAAGATTGTGACCAAGCATTTAAAAAACTTAGTGAAATTATAAAGGCAACAAAAAATCTTGAAAACATCATAATTTTAACCATTTTGAAGGTTTATTAGGATTACCTCTGAATTCAACAATTTTAAAATCGCCCATTTCAAACTTTGAGGTTTCAAGGATTTTAAATCTCAATTCTTTCATACTAGACCAATTAACATATTCAAAATCTTTGAATGATTTAAATGGTATGGTTATCATTTGAAAATCTTCATCGATATTTCTAATATTATTCTCATTAATCATTTTACTAATTCTACGTTTTTTTCCAGAGTAAGAGATTAGTGTAATTTGAATTTTTGGAACGTTTCCCCTTACATAAAAGTTTAATGCAGAAGTAGAGTAAATATCAGATAAATTGGCCATTTCCCATTTATTAAAAGGAAACCCAAATGAATTCCATTTATAATCACTAGATGTTAAATTATAATTCACAAAAAGAGATAGAGAAACATCAAGCTCTGGCAGAGTGTTGTTATCATTAATTAACTTGACTATTTCATCATTACTTGTACTTAAATTGAATTTGAAATTGGAAGAATAATTTTCATCTACTCCCCACCAATATTTTTTTTCAGTACCTAGAGATATAGGTTGATTGCTAAATTTATGTGAAAATATTTCCTCAGCATATTGGTAATTGTGTTGATGGCGTACAATTTTAATATCATCAAGATGAAAATCCCCCTTATTTTGAAGTTGAATTCTAAGTTCTTTAATATTAGAAATATTTACTCCCTTCTTTTGAAATTTGAAAGTGGATAATGGAATGAGTACTTTTCTCCACTCTTGATCAATTATACCACCACTTATATTAAGTAAATTTATTTTTGAAAAACATTGTTTTTCAGCATAATCTACTAAAGCAAAAAACATAGGAACTTTATAAAATTCACCAGAATCACATCTGATCCTAAATTGGATAGCTGAAGAATTTATTAATGGTTTTAGGTTCTTTGATTGAAAATTACCCCATTTGAATCCAAAACCCAACCATTTACAATCTTCCTTCTTGTTCCATGCCACATGTAAATGATCTGAGCCAATGTAATTATTAAGGGTGTCAAAACTTATCTCTTTACAAGAATTACTTTTACCCCAAACTCCGGTTGATTGACTATCAGAAAATATATTTTTGTACTGAAAGGATTCATATGGATCTACAGGTAGTCCTACTTCATCATAAAGTTGAACATTACTCATTGACTTACATGAAAATAATAGAAAAAGAATTGGAAATATTTTGTGATTCTTAAACATTATTGATTTAAAACACCTGTTCCTTCCGTAAAGATTAAAAAATCAACATCTGTTCTGACATCTACACTCATATTTTCAGGGCAATTAGCACTAACTCCAGGACAGCTCTGACACTGTAGCTTTATAGCTGTTATATTATTAGGCTGCCTTATGTTATTACCACCGCTTGACTTGACCTCAAATTGATCATAACTTACGGAAATCATATTCCAACCTATCCAATCAACAGGTCTAATTTGATACTTATATACTTCCATTGTATCCTGAAAAACATCCGATGCATTATTAGTTAAATCATCATTGAATGGATGATTAGATTCTGAAATCAAAATATTGATAAACTGATCTGATGCCACTTCTCCATTGATTCCAGATAATACTCCAAGATTGATATAAAACTCATCTGCAGATGAATTTACTGCAGACATGTCCAATGGAAAATCTATGCTGCCTAAAAACCATTCATTCCATCCCATTCTTCCACCCATCTTGAAATAGCTGTTTCCATTTAATGGATCATCACTAGCCGTTTCAAAAGTCATATTCATCGAAAATTGATGAAAAACAAGAGCATCTGGAGGAATCCCGTTTTCAAAATCAGCAACCATTATCCCTTCATAAACCTTTTTACCTAAAATGGTTAATGTGTCTCTCAACGTATCTAGTTCTGTTAAAAAACTCAGTTCTAAGGCGCAAGTTTCTTCACTAAAAAAAGGAACCTCAGATGTATTTCCATTCCAACTAACTAAACCTGAATCAATCCTGTTTGAAAACCCCGTAATTTCTTTAACACTCCCTGTTTGGAGGCCTCTAATTGTGATCTTCCAGTCTACACTTTTATTAAATTCACAGTGGAATTTAACCATTTCATTATTTGAAAAGTCAGGATTTAAATTTGAAATTGAAAATGGGCTTAACAATGAAAACTCTCCATAGAGATTCTGTAAAGAAGGTCCCTCATATTCATCTTTTGTACATGCCACAAATATGAGCATCATAAATATAAAATATCTTATGTAATTTGTTGTCATCATAGTTTAATTGAAAAAATGAATAGTAACCTTTGGAAATCAAAATCATTAAAATTGGCAATATTGAATTCAGAACCCCACAAATTATATTGCACATCTATGTAAACATCCCTTTTAAATTGATATTTGATACCTAAAGCGTGTAAGTAGTCTATTCTATTGTAATTAACCTGTTGAAATGTTAAAATTTCATCAAAATCATCTCTGCTAACCAAATATTCGTTTCCAATACCTTTAATTCTTTTAGTTGAAAAATTGAAATATACTTTTTCCAATAACTCTTTCTCGATTTTAAAGTCAATATGAGTACTATTTAAATTAATACGTTCTATTGAATCTCCTTCTCTATTGGTAATTTGATTTCTATAACCTAGTGAAAAATTAAATTCTTTCCTTTGATTAAAAAGTTCATTTAGATTAACTTTTGTTAACTGAGCAAAAGTTAAAAAAGTTCTTTTTCTTGATGTGCCTTGACCAATAACTTCACTAAAAAATGATGTGTTAAAATTTATATTAAAATACTTCTTTTTGTGCTTGTAGAATCCATCAAGAAATAAGCCTACTCTGTTTGGTGTTGCATCTCCATAAGGTAATGCATTAGAAAAAATAGGATTAAAATTCATGAGTGTAGGAGAAATATTCTGATTAAATATGTTTTGATCAGAAATAATATCAAAAATTGAAATTGGTCTTACAACTGCATCATTAGAGTAAATTGTGTAAATAGAATTTAAATTTGACTCTGCCATGTCTATTCTTCTGGATTGTGCAGCAGAACTTCTAAAATTGGGATCAACGTATCTGTAACCCATTGAAAGGTTAAATGAGGAATCTAATTTTGAAATTTCGCTTTTGTATTCAAAAAACATCCCTAATCTATTGTGTGAAATAGAATCATACCCCACTTTGTGAGACCAACTTTTTTCGGATAAACCAGTCTGAATCTTACTATTTATACTAAATTTTTTAGCACTGTATTGATGTATTAGTCCGAATTGATATACTGGATTTTTAACGGAACTCAGCTGTGTTCCACTATTAGGCAACTCATTAAGTATTGTATAATTAAGTTCAGCAGAAATAGATTTACTAATCTGAGAATAAATAGTACCTCCAGATAATAGCATATCACTTTGAAATGTGTTTAATGCACTATTAAGTTGACTTGATCCTCTTGGTCTAGTAGTGAATAAGTCAACCTCAAGGGTTCTTATAAATCGATCAAATTTATAGGAGAAATCAACTTGTAATCCTTGCAATCTCCATCTATTATCTTGATAAAAGTTTTCATAGTCAATAATTGATTTATAGGAATTGTAAAGATCAGAACCATAAAAATTTAAATCTTCATCATAGTTGTGTAAGGTATACTTATTTTGCTTCAGAAAAATATCCCCAACTGAAAATCTCACCTTGTTTTTAAGTGTGCCTCTAGCTGTTAATTGTCTTACATCTATCTCTGTACCAGAACCAAAAAAACCACCAAATTGATTTTGAACCCTAACTTGACCAAAAACTTCAATATTTGGAATAGGATTTACATGTACATTTAAATCCAATAAATTGTAACCACTAGACATACTTTTTGGAGAAATAGTATCCTTATTTGAAAGTACATTATCTCTAGAAAAATAAGATCTTCCTAAACCGTCAAACCAAATTTTTTCATTTTGTTGACTAAATGATGATGAAGCCAGTTGAAAAATGGAAAAATTTAATAAAAATATTTTCAAGAAGTAATTATTCATTAAAACAAAAATTTAAGCTCTAACATAGTCTCAGTTCCTTTAAGGTTGTTGAATTCAAAGTTTGGATCATAATACTTGTAGAAATTTTGTCTAAGAAAAAGCATAGCATTATCCCCTATCTTATAATCAATACCACAACCAATCAGAGTATTTCTTTGATTTCTCTCAAAGTTTCTAACTGAATTTTCATTAAGAAAATGGTGAATTAGATTAATTGGACTTCCCAAAGAACTATTATTGTCACCTCTTTCAGTTAAATTATTACCTATAATACGTTCAATTCCAACATTTAATACCATATAAGTATTTTCATTTAATTCTAAACTCAAATCTATTTCATTTGATAATTGACTAATTAACATTTCTAAATTATACTTGGGAACATAAGTAAACGATTTACTGCACGAATTAAATCTTGTTAACAGAAAAATATAAAATTGATGATTAAAAAGTGATCCGTTGTATTTAGCTTGAAATTCAATGTTGTTAAAATACTTTTTAAAATTTGATAAACCGTTATTATTGGTATCAACTAAATCCACATTTTCAAATACATTTCGGTACGTTGAATTTAAATTATTGTATGGGCCCCAATCACGTGCAAACAAATACAATCTTGATAGTGTCTCTGAATTGACATTATATCGGTAAGATAAACTTGGGCCTGATGTGTCAATTTCTGTGGAAACTCCTATACCAGCATTAATTTTTAGTTTTTTAAATGAATATTCCGCATTGATACTAATTCCTTGTCGATTATTAGTATGATTGCCCAAGCCTATCATTGGACTGTTAAATTGAGGTCTGATTGTAGTAGCTCTGTTGTTAGCTCCAACATTTGGAAAAACCTCTAGAACAGTTGTGTTTAAAAAATTACCTGTGAGATTGACAAATTCTGAAGCAATTCTGTAAGCCTGAAAATCAATTGGAATTTTTTTATTCTTTGAAGTTTTTAGATTAGCAATAATAGCTTCTCCAAATTCAAAATTATTTTCTGGAGAATCATATGTGCCGAAACCACCTTCTATGGAAAAATATAATGATTTCCATTTTTGTGAAAACTCAACCGAATTAATAGAATAAGTTCTTAAATCAAATGAAATAGTATCCACAAGATTAGTAGAGTTTAAAAAATGATAGGCAATATTCAGATCATTGATTTTTTTATTGATTTTAAAACAACTTGTGTAATTTGTTGACAACTCATTGAAATTTGATCGGTTAAAAGGGGTTTTACCAATAACACCTTTAAAAGAAAAATCAAATGGAAGATTTTGACCTTGAAGAAAAATCCCTTGAAAAGCCCTGTTACCATAACGTAAACCATCATCGATTAATCCATTTTCATAATAACTTTTATATCTAAGTTCAGTTGTTTTGGTTAGCCTCGTCTGAGGTCTTCTGTGATATAAACTTTGCCTGTTAAACGACCTGTTACCCCAAACTGTCAATCTGCTTTGTCTATACCAATTTACTCCACCCGAACTCAAATTAAAATTTCCAAATTTTGTTTTAAAAGAAGTTCTTAGATTAATACCCAGCTCAAGCGTTAAACTATTATTAATACTTTCTGGTCCTTTATATAGACTGTTCAGCATAAAATCTGCTCCGACAGTAACTTTCTCTTTGGTAATACCTCTTAATTTTAGTAGTAACATAGGCTCCCGAAACTGATCTCCAGAAAGAATAGCAAGGGTTTTACCCGAGTTATTTGGAAATACTTCTTTTTGATTCCTTACAAAACCTAGAAATCTGTAGAAGCCAGTAAAACTAAGTTGACTTGATTGAGTCTTACTATATTTAATATTACTTGAAAAAGGAGTCTGAATGAAGTCAGTAAAATTTTGTGAATGTAAGCTCGTGAGAAGAAATACTGATACAATTAGCGAAAAATATTTCAACTTTGATTCAATCATTAGTGTAAAAACTACAATATATAAAATATTTGATTTTATATATCCCTAACACATCTAAATCCTGTATGATTCATTCCTGTATCTTTTGAATGGGGCATTCTAGCAGAAACTCTATAGCTAGAACAATAACTATCATTGCATAAAAAAGAACCTCCTCTCACCACTCTTTTTGGATCGTAAGGTTCGGGTGGGAAATACCATGTTTCAGGTCCAGTAGGATTATCTGCTGTACTAAAACTATCAAAGCTCTCATAATATCGATCGTCAAACCAATCAGCGCATATTTCCCATACATTACCTGCCATATCAAATAATCCATAGCCATTTGCTGGATATTGCATTACAGGAGCAATTGAGGCAAACCCATCTCGAGTATCATTATAGGTTGGAAATGTGCCAGACCAATAATTACATTTTGGCTTCCCTACGTCTACGGATTCATCTCCCCATGGATAAAGCTTGTCTTCTAAACCTCCTCGTGCTGCCCACTCCCATTCTGCCTCAGTTGGTAGTCGTTTCCCACACCATTTAGCAAAAGCCACAGCATCATCATATGCAATATGAACTACAGGAAAATCATCTTTTCCGTCAAGGTTGCTATTTGGACCCATGGGATGCATCCAATTAGCTCCTTTAATCCATGACCACCATTGGGAATAATCAATCAGATTTTTAACTGATTTTGGAGCTAAAAAAACTAATGAGCCTGGCATTAAAAACTCTTCATCTGGCTTAGGTGTTTTAGGAGGAAGTTGATTTTTTAATTCATTCCAATCTATGTATTTTTCTGCAACGGTAATATAACCTGTTTCTTCAACAAATTTTGCAAATTGCTTATTAGTGACTTCATGAACATCCATTAAAAATGATTTTACTTTGACTTTATGTCTTGGAAATTCTCTCCTAAGAGCAAATTCTTTACTACTGGATCCCATCATAAATTCTCCTCCCTCAATTAAAATCATTTCTTCGACCATTTTTAAACTGTCTTTCGATATCACGACTAATGGAGAAGAAATTTCGATGGAATCATTTTCAAGTAGTAAAAATGAATTTCTGTTGTTCTTACAACAGGGTGATTCAACCTTCAAACTATCGCCAATTTCCGAATATGCTTTAGTTTCCATCTTTTTATTGTCACATGAAATAAAAATTAGACATAATAAAGAAAATAATACACTGATGAAATTTAGATTTTTCATATTAATATGTTGAATTAAACTCCGTAATCTTCTGATTTTTCCATGTTATGCCTTCTTCCCATTTGGGTGCTTTCACAGAAATTAAATACTTTTCCAAAATATTATTTAATTCTGCTGTTTTATCAGGTTTTTCATTTGAAAGATCTTTCATCTCCGACAGATCATTGTGAAGATTATATAGTTCGACTTCATTATTATCATTGTATCTAATCAGTTTAAAATTATCAAATCTTAACGCTGAGTGAGGTCTATTTAAGGCAATTTTATTTTTATAGGGTACATGAAAGAAAATTCCAGGAATGCTTCTTTTGATTGCACTATCTTGTCTAAATAATATTTTATGAAAGCTACCTCCGTCTATTTTATTCAATTGCTTAGAACAGCCAGAAATTTCAGCAATGGTTGGTAAAATATCTGAACCACTAATTGGAACATCAGACTGAGTATTTGGCTCAATTCCTGGACCTTTCATAATAAATGGAACTCTAACACCGCCTTCTAAAGCGTCCCACTTACCTCTACTCAAAGGATAATTGTAACTTTTTACATAGGGTCTTGCTGCGGGTATATTTGGGACAGAACCATTATCAGATAAATAAATTATATAAGTATTATCATCAATATTCAATTGACTTAATTTGTCCAAAACTAAACCTAAGCTACTGTCCAAATTATGGGTCATGGCAGCAAAGCCAATATTGTTATGTCTTACCCCTTTTGGCTTTTTATCAAAATGAGAAAAACTATGTTCGGTTGTTTCTAATGAGGCGTGCACAGCATAGTGAGAAATTTGAAGGTAAAAAGGAGAATTATCCAATACGCTTTTCTCCATAAACTCTATTGCATGCTGAGTTATAGAAAATATTTTTTTTGGGTTATCATTTGTACTAGTTTTCCATTGTTCACGGCTATTTATAAAACCACCATCTTTATTTTTAGTAGGCCCATCACTTTTATCATAGCCTAACTTATCCGGGTTACTTCCCATTCCCCACTTTCCAAAATGTGCTGTACGATATTGGTCATCTGTACTTTTAAGCATTTTTGGAATACTCATCCAATTTTCGTGGTCAATATGATCCGTATTCATACCGACTCTTATTAACGACATTCTTGCTGGAGATTTACCAAACTGAATACTATATCTTGATGGGGCGCAAACTGGGGCTGATGAGTACGCATTTGAAAACTTAATTCCATTTTGAGCTAAAATTTCCAAATTTGGTGTTTCATGGTAATCACTTTTAGATAAAGGCTCTTTATTCATCATTTGAACAGAAGTCCCATTCCATCCCTGATCATCAACCAGGAAAACAATAAAATTAGGAGATTCTGTCTTAGAATTGTTGGGTGCATTAGCACATGAAAACGACATTATGTAAACAGTAATAAAAATTAATGATTTGACGACATTTTTATTTAGAATCATCACCACATTATTCATTTTTCATTCTTATTCTTTTTCCATTTTCATCATAAATATCTCCAAAGGTCATATTAGGTGCTTTATTAATGGCTTTTGGATTGTCAAATCTTCTGCCCAGCTCATCGGGAATTTTATTGGCAATTTTAATTCTTTCATTTAATACAATTTTTAAAGAATCTAACAAGGGCTTAAATTCAATATTATTAGCCAAATTTATAAGTTCATTGGAATCTGATAAATGATCATATAACTCAAAACCAAATTCTCCATTATTTCCCCACATTGTTATTCTATGTTGATTATTTTTCATGGAATATCCATTATTAAGTCTTGTTAATGCATTTTTTCTGACTTCCGATTTTTCACCTACCAAAATTGGCTTTAAACTTCTGCCAACAACATGTTTTGGTGTTTTAATTTCTGTTAAATCCATCAATGTTGGATAAAGATCTAAAAGCTCAACTGGAGATTTGACAAATTGTCCTCCACTCATATTTGGAGCATAAATTATAAGAGGAATTCTAGTAGCATTTTCAAAAAGTGTTAATTTCTGCCAGTGTCCATGTTCTCCTAGATGATAGCCATGGTCGGAAGTGAAAACAACAATGGTGTTTTTATCCAATCCTGTTTCTTTTAATTTTTGTAGTACTCTTCCAACTTGGGCATCCACAAATGACACAGTGGAATAATAGGCTTCCTTAATTTCTTTAGCTAAATCCACATCTAAGTCTAATTGGTTGTATTTAGCTCTTATGGTTTTTGCTGCTGGAACAGGAATTGTTTTTAGATAATCTTTAGAACTTTTTTGTATTACCATTTCTTCCCTATTGTATAAATCAAAATATTTTTTTGGTGCGACAAAAGGGGTATGTGGTCTAAAAAAACCAACAGCCAAAAAAAACTGATGACCATTATTAGCGAAATTTTCAATCATTTTTATGGCCTCAGAAGCGCCTATACCGTCAGTTTGTTCATTATCCTTTCCATCAGCTGCTAACCAACTTAACGTTCCACCATATCTCCTTTCAGACAAAGTGTTGATTTTATACTCTTCCAATTTATCTCTTCCGTAAGGATTTATAGTTTGATCCCAAGAGTAAATATCATCGGCTCCCGATGTACCAATGGCGCTTGGATTATCATAGTGAAATATTTTACCAATTCTAACCGATTGATATCCCTGTTGTCTAAATCGTTGACCTAATGTTATTACATCTGGCACAGCATTTCTTATTAATACGTTATTCTGAGTAATATTAGTTTGATTTGTGTATAGACCTGTCATGAATGAAGCTCTTGATGGTCCACATAATGGATATTGGTTATGAGCATTTAGAAAAGTAAAACCCTTACTTCCTAGTTTGTCTATATTTGGTGTTTTCACTTGTGGATGACCATAGATACCTAAATCACAATTTAAATCATCTGCAATGATGAGTAAAACATTATAATTATCAAATCTATCTATGTTAGTATCTGCTGAGCTGCAAGAATTAAAAAAAGTTGTAATTATTATTGCTGTATAAATACAAAGATTTTTCATCTAAAAATCTCAATGTTGAATTACAATATATTCACTCTCCCACTCCTCTTTTATTAAATAACTTAAACAATACACATTGCTTTGAAAATTACTTAAATTGATAAGTATATTTTTTTGAGCTTTTTCACCCATAAATACAGTCTTACCAAATATATCTCTTATGATTATTTTATCAATCATATCATCACTCTGGATAGTTATTAAACCGTCAGTAGGGTTAGGATAGATTAATACATCCTTAATTTTATGTTGAAAGTTAGAGCTTACAGAAGTACAAGTATCACAACTTCCCCAACAAACTGGTATAAGTGTGGTATCGACATCAGGGATAACTAATAATCTATTAGTAAAGTTTGCATTACCGTTGGTACAATCTCCTGTTGGGTCATTAGTCTCTTGTATTGACCAATCATCTGCTGAAAATTTATATTCAATAGTATCACCGCTTACAAATGGCAGGGTAACTTCCCAAATATCATTTTGGGGTGAAGGTGACATTGGATTACAGTTTCCACACCAAGAATTAAATGTTCCATTTAACTCAGGCGTAGTAAATGGGTCTGATACATTAGCCATGTTTAATTTAAAAGTTACATCAACGGTATCCACTACTATATTTGTGTTTGAAACAACCATCTGCTTCCAATAAATTGTATCTCCATTAGCTACACCCCATGGACCTCTGAGTCCAAATCGTGCAACTGGGCCACTGTACATTCCATTTGTAGGAGTAGAATCTAAATGTATGGTATAGGTTGCATAACCCGTCATGGATGTATCTACAAGGAAGTTAAAATAACAAAATGCGGTATTTGATCCAGGAGGGTATACAAACAGTCTTGCATTAGCGTTGGCAGGAGTTGTTGTAGGATTTTTTAAAGTAATCTCAACTTTATTGTAATCTGTAGCATCAATACCCAAATCAGCTTGTAGATTTCCACTGCGCATAACGGGTGTAGTATTAAATGATCGCATGGCCATAGCATCTGTTTGCGCTGTTAAAGTACAACCACCACCACTTACCCATCCTTCTTTAGAATTTTGCCAATTGTAAATGATTTGAGTGTAACCAATGAGTGATGTAAATAAAAAGGGAAATACGAATAATTTTAAATTGAAATTATGTGTTAACATGTTTAATAAATATGAAAAATAGCAAAATGATACCTGATTGTTAAATTAATAAAAATATTGCAGATATGGTTTGTTAATAAACATTTCATAGTTTTAAGCAATAGAAATAATATAAAATGAATAACAAAATAAGGCTAGCTCTAATTTTAATACTCGCGGGCTGTATTGT
>ENA-OSEY01002000-OSEY01002000.1-marine-metagenome-genome-assembly--contig:-NODE-2000-length-13529-cov-2.766280_pt1 | contig 13529 bp, 13 predicted proteins | sample MGYA00248465_ERZ534230 | MGnify/ENA primary metagenome ERZ534230 (study PRJEB26409, sample SAMN06344110) | marine metagenome | isolation source: Sea water from surface | place: Atlantic Ocean:Southern... | reverse complement strand
AGTAAAAAATAAAATAATACTCAAATAAATGAGCTTTGAGGTTTTAAACATTTATAGGTTAGTCTTTAATAACAGATAGTGATGCAAGCGATACACCAATATTACCCAAAATTGTTGCATATGCCTGCAATGATTGGGTAAGTAGAATATTTTCAGGTTTTCTAGGAACAAAAATAATCGAGCCCGGATATATTTTTGTTGATGTTCTACCATCCCTGAATAAATTTTTCTTTTTAACTTTTTCTGAAATTCCATTTGGATGAAGAATAAAAATATTATTAAGATCTGCATCTTCAAGAAAACCACCTCTATCATCTACATAAGATTCAAATGAATTTCCAAGTATGAATTGGGTTGTTCCTTGGTTTGCTACTTCTCCAAAAATGTAAACATGATTAATGACCTCTGGAATTATGATTTGATCACCATTTTGCATTAGTAGATCTTTCGATGGATCCTCAATAAGCTTTTCTAAATCAAATTCAGTTACAATCCTACCAGAAACTGGAGAATCTTTTAGCTCTTGAAGAAGCATTCCAGTTGATTCAATAGGAGATTGCATTCTTTGAGCGTTTTGGACAATTGATGAAAGAAATTTTTTGTATAACTCATCTTTTGCATATTCGTTTGCCTTTAAGGCTTCTTGATTAAGAAGGATGCCTCCAAATGTATATGCATTTGGAAGATATCCCCCAGATCTTTTAATTACATCTGAGATGGTATCACCATCATTTAGTCTATATTTGCCTGGATTTTTAACTGCGCCTGATATTTCAACTTGTCGAATAGGAAACTGCCTAATAAATACATTGTTTCCGTCATTTAGATTTACAGTTGAAAATTCTTCAGGCAAAACCTTTATATTTTTAACAGCTCCATTTTCAAAAACTTCTTTAAAAATATTTCCAGAATCAGCATCAGGTTCTAATCCATTTCCAAAAAAGATAAGATCGCTTAGTGTTTCATTATCTTTCAGCTCATAAACTCCTTCCCTCTTAACTCCTCCATATACACCATTGAGTTGTATTGCTGGATTAACAAATATTGTATCTCCAGACCTTAATCTTGTTCCAAATGATGACTTGCCATATATAAAAATGTCATATAAATCAACTGACTCAATCAAATTGTCTTTTCTTATTAAGCTTATTTTTCTAAAAGATCCTAATTCCGAAGGGCCTCCAGCTACTGCTAATCCATGGAAGATATTTGAGTTTCCATTTAATGTATATGGGCCTGGGTTAAACACATTACCAGCAACAATAATCTGAATATCCCTGACTTTTGATAATGTTACAAAAGCGCTGACACCAATATATAGTGATTCAATTCTCTCTTTAATAAGATTCGATGCATCTTCAAGAGATAAACCAGAAACAACTATTTTTCCAACATCTGGAACACTAATAGATCCATCTCTCGCTACTAACAAGTCAACAATAGAAGATTTAGTTCCTATGAGCTGTAATTGAAGAGTGTCTCCAAAATCAAGAACGTAATCAGTATCAAAGTTTGGCTCATTTATAGGCATTAAAGTTGTTTGCATCATTGAGAATATTCTGATGCCAAATCTATTTGATGAGATTTCTGGTTTTTCAATAAAGGTTGAAGGTCTTCTATATTGTTGTTCGTTTAGAGAATTATCTTCCTCAACTTGATCTAACAAATCGCTCCTTACATCATCTGGAAGGCTATTAAGGAAATTTGGATCAAACTGCTGGCCAAAAGATAAGGGTACAAATAAAAACAAAGAGTAAATTTTTATTTTTAAATTCATTTTAATTTGCTATATTCCTGGGATTTCTATTCCATCAATTGTTAGAGATGATTTTACTATAGCATTTATTACTTTATCCACCTCTAGGTCAGTTAAAGTCTTTTCTTTGGACTGGAAAATGAACCTATATCCAATTTTAATAATATTTTTTTTGGTATCTTGATAAAGGTCGAAAATAAATCTCTCTATAAGAATTTCCTCTTCGAAACTCTCAAGAGCCTTAAAAAGAATTTCTATACTTGAAGAATCTTTTACCAAAAAAGATAGATCTCTATATATACTTGGATAATCGGAAATCTCTGTAAAAGTAGTTTCTTCAAAATTAACATACTTATCTATGGATTCATTTTTAACTTTGAAGTTAATATCTTCAATATTGAATTCAGCGTAATAAATCTTGGTTTTGCTTTTTGAGTCAACAAGCGACCTTGATATTTCTTGAATATAAAAATCATTATCTGTAATTCCAGAAAGAACTTTTATCATATGATCTCTGTCAATAAACCTATTAAAGTCTCTGTAATTGTGATCTATTCTTCCTGAAGCAATCATTCCTATCTTTCTTGATTGATTTTGCGAACCTTCAACTCCATACAAATTAGAGATTTCAAACAATTTTATTGAATCTTTTTGCCTTCTTTCATTATATTCAAGATTATTTATGAGAGAGTTCAATAATGAAGTTCGCAAGAAAGCTTTATTGGAGTCCAGAGGATTATCAATACAAATTGAGTTTTGTGTTTCTTCAGAAGTAAAAGGATAATTTATGACCTCATTAAAACCATTATCAGCTAGATAAACTTTTAGTTTCTCCTCCCTCTTAAGAGAATGAGAGCGGTTGAAAGGAATTTTTAGATCTTCTGGAGGTATATTGTCATAGCCAATTATCCTAGCAATTTCTTCAGCTATATGATTTTGATCAACGATGTCACTCCTAAAAGATGGAATTAAAATATCATTTGCGGCATCAAAGCTAGCAACAAAACCGAGATTATTAAGGATTTCATCAAATTTATTATTTTCTATCTTAAAACCTAAAATATCTTCAACCCTTGATTTTTCTTTTTCAATGGATTTGGATTGATAAGGAGACGAAATATTTCTAAAAATTGATAATTTCTTAATTTTGGAATGTTCTTCAACTATATGAATAAATCTTCTAAGAGCGGTTTCTGTCATAAGAGGATCAACCCCTCTCTCAAATTTATATGCCGCCTCTGAATTTAAATCATATTTAATTGACTTACCAATTATTGCTTCAGGCTGAAAAAAAGCAGACTCTATTAAAACTTTCTTTGAATTCATATCACAAGATGTAGACCTTCCACCCATTACGCCAGCAAGATTAATAACCTCACTTCCATCCGTAAAAACTAAATCATTTTGTTTTAAAGAAATCTCCTGATTGGTCAAAGTTTTAAAATTACTTTCTTTTTTTGCTCTCTCCAATACAAGTCTTTTCCCCATCTTTTCAAAATCATAGCAATGTGTTGGTTGCCCAAGCTCATATGAAATATAGTTCGACACATCAGTAAAAAAATTATTTTTTTTAATTGATAAGTCTTTGAAATAATTTTCAAGATATGATGAATACTCTAAAGGGATGTCTTCTATTTCAATTAATAAGAACAATATGTGAGGGCAATCCTCCTCAGCCTCATTTGTAAAGTCTAATTTAAGTTCTTTAATATCTTTTTCAAATATTTGGAGATCATCCTTGATTTCGTAAAAATTAGTTAATTCTCTTTTGATTCCATTCAAAGAGAGGCAATCACCTCTATTAGGAGTGATATCTATATCAATGATGCCACCATCTATTTCATTTTCATGACCTAATTGAAAAAGTAGTTTTGATAAATCATTAATATTTAATCGGTTGTTAATGAAACTACTTAAGTGATCGATATGAATCTTCATTATTTAAAATTGATTGAGGAAATCCAAGTTTGATTTATAGAATTCTCTTATATCTGGTATTCCATATTTAAGCATTGCTATTCTCTCTACCCCAAGACCAAAGGCAAGACCTTTATATTGTTTTGAATCAATATTGCAATTTTCTAAGACTTTTGGATTTACAATTCCACATCCAAGTATTTCAAGCCATTCATTTTTTTCAGAAAATAAAATATCTACCTCAGCTGAGGGCTCTGTAAACGGAAAGAATGAAGGTCTGAATCTTAACTCAATATCTTTACCAAAAATAGATTGAGTGATGCTAAAAATTAAATGCTTTAGCTGGGCAAAATTAACATCTTCATTAACATAAATACCTTCTATTTGATGAAACATTGGAAGATGAGTTGAATCGTCATCTTTCCTGTAAACTTTTCCACCTGAAATAAATGCAAATGGAGGATCATTATCTAGCATTGATCTAATTTGAACTGGCGATGTGTGAGTTCTTAAGACCTTACTTTTATTATTAACATAAAAAGTATCATGCATCTGTCTTGCAGGATGTGATTTTTTTATGTTCAACATATCAAAATTGAACTCTTCTGTTTCTATTTCTGGGCCATCAATTATTTCGAAACCAAATGATATCAAAAGATTCATAATTGAATCCTTTGTTTGATTTATAGGGTGATAAGAGCCAATCTCTTTATTTAATTCTGGAGAGAAGGAATCTTTTGAGTCTGGCATGATACCAGTATCTAGCTAATAGCAGTTTCTACAACCTTTTTAAAAGTTGAATTATCTGAAATGGCTATATCTGAGAGAATTTTTCTGTCAAGCTTAATGTTCTTTTTGGTCATAGAGTTGATTAATTTTGAGTAAGGCACACCTAACTCTCTGGACCCTGCATTGATTCTCGCTACCCATAGGGACCTGAAAGCTCTTTTTCTATTTTTTCTATCTCTAAAAGCATATTGTAGTGACTTTATGTTAGATTGCTTGGCGGTTTTATATAACCTACTTCTTGCTCCATAATGTCCTTTTGTGGCACTCAGAACTTTCTTATGTTTTGCTTTAGCAGTAACTGACTTTGTAACTCTTGGCATAATTATTACCTATTGATTAATCTTGAGGCCATTTTTAGAACAGTTCCGGTCATCTTGTTTAGACCTCTGTTATGTCTTTTTCTTTTTGTCGATTGTTTTGTAAGTATATGATTTCTATTTGCACTTCTGCTTTTAACAGAAGAACCAGTTTTCTTAAAACGTTTCGCAGCCCCTGAATGTGTTTTTAGTTTATAACCCATAGTTCTTTTATTTTTTCTTTTTCAATGGAGAGAGAACCATAAGCAATTGTCTGCCCTCTAAAGAGGGCTCCTGATCAACTTGAGCAACTTCCTCAAGTTCTAATTTTAATTTATTAAGCAAATCAAGTCCCATGTCACTATTAAGTATCTCTCTTCCTCTGAAACGGACGCTTATTTTAGTCTTATCTCCATCAAGAATAAAGCTTTTAATCTTTTTTAATTTAATATTGTAGTCGCCAACATCCGTTGAAGGTCTAAATTTTATTTCTTTTGTTGTATTTCTTTTTACCTTTGATTTTGAAGCAGAGATACTCTTTTTCTTATCAAATAGGTGTTTTCCATAATCAAGAAGTTTGCAAACTACTGGATTTGCATCGGATGGAGATACTTGTACTAAGTCTAATGATGATTCCTTTGCAGCTTCTAGGGCACTTAATAACGGTACCATACCTTTTTTTTCTCCATTGGCATCGACTAGCAAAACTTCACTAGCTTTAATTTTATCGTTTATCGGAACTGAATTTTTTCTTTGAGTAGCTATAGAAATACCTTTTAAATAAATATTATAGAAAGAGAAATTGACATTAAACGATTAACAAGATTTGTTAAATAAAGGTGTGTATATGGTCATATGTGGATTGAATTTTATACTAATTAATAAATTTCGCAAATATTTTAAGGTTGTAAAATGAAGTAATCCCATTCATTATTTTTGATTTCGTAAACCTCTCTTTTGTTAAGTCTTGATTCATGGCCTTCCCAAAATTCAAAATAATATGGAACAAATGAATATCCACCCCAATATTCAGGACATTTTTCCAAATTATCTTCATGAAGAGATTTTTCATAATTTGCATGAACGTTTTCATAAGAGTCTATTTTGTTTGATTGATTTGAGGAAACTGCTAATGCATTTTTCTTCTTATCTCTTTTAGCAAAATATTCAATGTTAAAATCCCTTGAAGTTTTTTGAATTTTTGCTTTCATTCTAATTTGTACGTTTGTGCTATTCCAATATATTAAAGCTGTAATTTGGTCATGAGATATAAAGTCTTGTGATTTAGGTGATTCGTAATTTGAAAAAAAGATAAATTCCTTATCTTTTATAATCTTTAAATTGACGAATCTAGCATTAACTTCTTTGTTTTTAGATGAAAAAGAAGAAATACAAATAGCCTCTATGATTTTTTGATTTGCCTTAAGAGAATCTTCATATTTTTCTCTAAAAATTCTATATGGAGTCTCATCACTTAAGTTATCAAATTTAATCATTTATTTTTTAGCCCTTTCAAAAACTTTGATTGAGGACTCAGCAATTTTTTGCATTTCCTTTTCACTCAAAGTTGGATGAACTAAAAAAACTATTGAGCTTTCTCCCAACTCTTTAGCAACAGGTAACCGTTCTTTTGGTCTTAAATCAGTATTATCAAATGCCTTTTCTAAATAAATCTCTGAGCAAGAACCATGCATACATGGAATGCCCATTGAGATAATTTCAGAAACTATTCGATCTCGATCCCAACCATCTTTCAGAGATTCCCCTCTTACAAATGCATAAAATTTATAGTAAGCATGAATAGATCCATCATTGTTATTCAACAATGGAATTCGAATAACTCCTCCTTCACCCGAATGATTTTCAAATTGTTTAATGAGTATGTTAGCATTCTGATTTCTAATTCGGGTCCATTCAGACATGCGATTTAGTTGAATCCGGCCAATAGCTCCTTGAATTTCAGTCATTCGCCAATTAGTTCCAAATGATTCGTGAATCCATCTAAATCCTTGTGGATGTTCTTGCTCATAAACAGCTTTGTAGCTCTTACCATGATCCTTATATTCCCACATTTTCAACCAAAGCGATTTATCATTAGTTGTGACCATGCCTCCCTCACCGCCTGTTGACATTATTTTGTCTTGACAAAAACTCCAACATCCAATGTGGCCTATTGAACCAACAGATACACCTTTGTACTTGGCACCATGTGCTTGTGCACAATCTTCAATAATAAATAAGTCATGATCGTTTGCTATAGTGATTATTTCATCCATTTCACATGGCCATCCTGCTAAGTGAACACAAACAATTGCTTTAGTTTTTGAAGTTATAGCAGCTCTAATATTACTAGGTGTAATATTTTGAGATTCATGATCTATATCAACAAAAATTGGTTTAGCATTAGAATTTATTATAGAAGTTACAGACGCGATATAACTTCGAGATGTTACGATCACCTCATCACCCTCAGCAATATCCAAAGCCTTAAATGCAATGTCAAGGGCAAGAGTTCCATTAGCCAGTGAAACAGCATATTTTGAGTCCGACCAAGCTGCAAACTCTTTTTCAAACTTCCTACACTCTTCGCCAGTCCAGTAATTTACTTTATTGGATATCAATACATCTTTTACAGAATTAATTTCTTCGTCTGTAAAAGAAGGCCATGGTGAAAACTTGCTATCTAACATACAGTTATAATTTTAAATTTATTTGTTCCTTTTGACTTATGGGGTTATCCTTGTTTTTGTGCTATTTTACAGCAATTCTACTTTTCATTTGAATCTTCGCCTTCAATCATCAAAGTGTCAAATCTCGGCATTATATCTTTATTATCAGGTGAAATACCATCACGGAATAGAACCTTTATAATTGTTAACCATATAATTTTTATATCTAAAATTATAGATAAATTATCCACATACCATACATCTAACTCAAATTTTTCTTCCCATGAAATAGCATTTCGACCATTGACCTGTGCCCATCCTGTTATGCCAGGTCGCACCTCATGTCGTCTTGCTTGCTTTTCTGAAAAAAAAGGTAAATATTCTACTAACAATGGTCTAGGTCCAATTAGACTCATATCACCCTTTAATACACTCCATAAACTTGGTAGCTCATCAAGGCTAGTAGATCTCAAGAATCTTCCAAAATTGGTCAGTCTAGTTTCATCTGGTAAAAGGTTTCCATAATTATCATGCTCATTTGTCATTGTTCTAAATTTATAAATATTAAATACCTTGTTATTTAAACCCGGTCTCTCCTGCTTAAAAAATATTGGTGAGCCAAGATTAATTCTTACCATGACTATAATTACAAGATATATTGGCATTAAAAATACCAATCCTGATAAAGATAATATAAATTCAATAGCTCTTTTTAGAAAAAACTTATACATGCTATTTCTTTATGTACTCAAAGATCTCATTATATTTTCTAACTGCTATGTCTGTAGCATAATTTCTTTTGGCAACATTAAGTCCATTTTTTTGTTGTTTTAAGATTAATGCTTTATCTTTAGTATATAGCGCAAATTCTTTTACTGCATTGTTATCAATTAAAGTAGGTAACACAAATCCTATGTTTTTCTTGTATATTAAATTTTTTTGCCATCCATTATGATTGATTAAAATTGGTTTACCTGCAGCAAGTGTATCAAAGAATTTATTTGCAGAATTTGCCCACAACTCCTTTATTGGGATAACGAATGAACTCCCCATATCACATTCATAATATAGTTGAGACAGTTCGTTTTTTGTAACTGAATTGAGTATATAAATATTTTTATTTAATACTCCTGTATCCTTAGCTTTTTGAATAACTTCCTTTTTTTCGGAGCCATCACCTAGTAACACAAATACAATAGTTGAATCTAGATTAATTAATTTAGCTGCTAATTTTACAACATAATCAAGTCCATTTACTCGACCAAAAGTGCCTGCATACAAGATAGTAAATCTTGGACGAAATCCAATTTTTTTTTCTAAAATGGATACTTCCTCATTAAAACCTTTTTGAAAACGATCAATGTCAGAAAGATTTTCAATTACTAATATTGGTAATGAATCTAAATTTGGATACCTCGATGTAATTGAATCTTTCATATCAACTGAAAGAGGAACAATTGCATCTGCATTTTTATAGATAAGGCCTTCTAAAAAATACAGCAAGAAATGAATGATTTTGTTATTGATAGCCCCTATTGCTATTACAACTTCAGGCCATATGTCCCTAGTCTCAAATATATATGGTGTCTTATGAAGCCATTTCTTTATAAGCGCTGGTATTCCTATAGTTAATGGTGTTGAGGTTGCTAGGACTAAATCACCTTTGAGAGATAATAACTTAAAAGTTGAGAGCCATAGGAACTTAAAAAAAACTACTGAACGACGTATATAGGACATTTCATTAGAATATGGCAAATATACATAATGAACTACTAAACCATTTTTAATAGTTTTTGACCATCTTTTACTAGTTTTATGTTTTTCATCAGAAGTAGATGTAATCATTTCAACATCATGTCCAGACTCTATGAAACCTGATGCTAGGTCAAATGAACGAGTTCCACCTGATTCAGAAGGGAATTTGAAATATTGATGTAGATATATAATTTTCATATAAAAAGGTATTTTATATCACCATAAGATACTGTGCCTTTTTATATGATTTTTGATATGTTTAGAGTCTCCAAGTTGGGTTCTTAACAATATTTTTAATGTCAATGATAACTTTTTTGTCAGATAACAAAGAAGAATAGTCATCAGGCGTATATTTCTTGAATTGTTTATGACTTACTGCGACAACAACTGCGTCATATTTTTTTTTAGATTTCAAAGGATCACTAATAATTGTATAACTTGGGTGGCTATGATTTAAATCAATCCATGGATCATAAACATCAATATTTGCTCCGGAGTCTTTAAAGATTTTTATGATATCTATAACTCTAGTATTTCTTATGTCTGGACAATCTTCTTTAAAAGTTAAGCCAAGAATTAAAATATTAGAATCTTTTATAACTTTTCCAACATTTAAGATCTCATTAATCGTTTTATCAGCAATAAATTTACCCATGCCGCTATTTATCTGTCTAGCAGAGAGAATTAAATCTGGTTTATAGCCTATTTCCTGAGCCTTATATGTTAAATAATATGGATCGATGCCAATACAATGACCGCCAACTAATCCTGGAGTAAGTTTAATGAAATTCCATTTTGTTGCAGCTGCGTCAATCACTTCGTTGGTATCTATACCCATCTGATCAAAAATAAGTGCTAATTCATTAATTAATGCTATATTTACATCTCGTTGAGTATTCTCGATAACTTTTGAAGCCTCAGCCACTTCTATGCTAGACGCAAGATGAGTTCCAGCTTCAATAACCTCTCTATAGAGATTATCAACTAATTTTGCAATTTCAGGTGTCGAGCCTGACGTGACTTTAAGTATATTTGTGACTGTATGTTCTTTATCACCAGGATTAATTCTTTCTGGAGAATAACCACAGTAAAAATCTTTATTGAAGACTAAACCTGATGATTTTTCTAATTCTGGTACACAAATATCTTTTGTTACACCAGGATATACAGTAGATTCATAAATAACTAAATCATCTTTTTTCAGAACACCTCCAACAATTTTGGATGCCTGAACTAAAGGTGTTAAATCTGGCCGATTTTCACTATCAATCGGAGTCGGGACAGTAACAATAAAAATATCACAATCTCTAATGTTTTCATAATTAGATGTAAATTCAATATTGGACTTTACTTCTTGCAATAAAGAGTTTTCAACTTCAAGTGTTTTATCATTGCCATCAACTAGCTCTTTTATTCGAGATTCATCAATATCATAACCAACTACTTGAAATTTTTTTGCAAAAGCTACTGCAAGAGGTAATCCAACATACCCTAAACCTATAATCGATATTTTTTTGTTAAGTAAATTCATGTTACTAGCTTACTAAACATAAATTTTACAATAGTGTTTAAAGTCATGCTTGTTGTTATGAAAAAAGCTGCAATTCTGCCATAAAATTTTTTAAAAAGCCTATATCTAAACTTAATATTATTAGGAGATTTTACAGAAAAAAAGCTTCTGTATAGTTCTCTTATGGTTTTGATGTTGTAATTTTTTATTCCTGTTTGAGTATTATCAAGCAGGCATTTTGCATCTCTTAAAATATATGTATTAATTTTATGTGAAAGCTTTGCATTTAAAGTAAAGTCATTATCACCGCCATACTGTATTAAATTATTATTGATATTTCTAACTTTTTTAAGCACTGCTCCACTCATCATGAGAAATCTTGCAGTACCCATATCAATTAATTTTTTTTCCTCAAAGAATTTCTTCGGATGAATAGTTATATATGGGAAATAGCTGTATATTTTTGCTCCACTTGATACTTCTAAACCATTTTGATCAAACGTTCTTGGATGAACTATTTGATTATTATTTTCTTTAATATGGCTTAGGAGGTTGTTAAAGCTGATTTTATCAATTTCAATATCATTATTTGCAAAAACTACTATATCTTCTTCATTGAGATGATAATCATTTAATAGGACTTTAATGCCTAAATTCATGCACCCTACCCACCAAAGTTCTTTTTCAGACGAGATTACTTTTAATGAACTACTTTGCTTAATATTTTTTAATGTTATTTTTTCAGGATGATCATCTACAATAATTGTCAAATAGTCTTGATTTATACTTTTATTAAGAGAAAGCAAAAACCTTTTTGTTTCATTTATTCTTGCAAATGTTGGAACTAAAATGTAAATCACTTATTTTAAAGAAGCGAACATACCTGTTGCAATTGTTAAAAATAATAATAGTAAGAAAACTAAAATTAGATATATCTGATATGAAAATCTTTTTAATAAAATTCCATAAGACAAGATATATGGTATCAACATCATCATACCAAGTCTTTCATACTCCCAATTTAACTCATTAAGTAATAATGATGGAGCCACAAAACTAAAATAATATAAACTCAAATTAAATGTATTGGATAATATACTTTTATAAAAAAATGAGAGGATGATGTAAAGGGTTCCAATAAAAACAAAGGCCCCTCTAAAGTCACCTCCAATTATTTTACTTGGCCTACCAACTTCATTAAGACCTGCTATCTTAATAGCGAAAAATGACATTATTAGCAAAAATATTCCAATAATTAAGTTTAAGAATTTTTTGCTTGTTGGAGAATAATTATCTAAGAGATTTTTAACAATATATGAAAATATAACAACTGAAGATAGAACTATGCCACTATTATGAGTTAAAGTTGCAAGTATTGAAAAAACCCCCAGCCATAAAATTTTTTTTCTAGAGCCTGCAACAAAGGCTAAAAATATAAACGACATTGAAAGACCTTGTCTCATGGCATTGCTAGTAGACATAATTATTGGCCATGTGTGTATAGCTGTAACATATAACAATATAAAAAATACTAAAGAATAACTTTCTTTAAATTTGATATGTTCTCTAATCAAAAATCCTGCAGAAATTGTAAGGATGAAAGTTACTATTTGAACACCCAAATGAACACCATTTATAGAGGCCGTCGCTAAAATAAATCCAAGTCGGTCAAAAATACCTCCCCAATCAAGATTTGCTTTATAATATGATGAGTAGAAGTCGTTGCCGTATCCATAAAAGCCAGAGCCAACAATTAATGCAAATAATATCGAAATTATAAAAATGATTACGGTAGAAAGATTATTATTTGAATATCTTGAAGGAGTGTTTATTAATATTTCTGTCATTTTAAAATCTTACTATAAATTTCTAAATATTTATCTGCAACCACACCTCTATCAAATTTCTTAACAGCTTTTTCTCGGGCATTTTTACAAAGTTGATCATAATTACTTGAATTCAAAATAAAATTTATTCCACTTGCTAAATCCTCAGTATCGAATGGTTTTGCTAAATAACCATTTGATCTGTGATCTACGATATCTAATAATCCAGTTGCTCCAAAGGCGACAACAGGTGTTCCGCAAGCCATTGATTCGCTTGCAGTTTGTCCAAATGCTTCTTTTCGTGATGGAACAACTAACATATCAACTGCACTATAAAATAAACGTAAACTAAGGTCATCATAAAAATGTCCCATAAAATTAACATTAAATCCAAGATCTAGATTTTCTTTGGGCTCTGTTTGCCCAAAAATTGCTAACTCAACATCTTTTGTAAGACCACCAAGATGCTTTAATGCATCTAGAAGCAGATCAAAGCCTTTGTAGTATGAAGAGTTAGCTCCATATGTTCCAAAAGCAACAATTGGAGCGTCAATTGGTAATCCAAGCAACTTACGAGCAAAAACTTTGTCTACTGGTTTCCAAATGTCAGTATTTAAACAATTAGGGATGGTTGTTATAGGCCAATCTTTCATAATTTCGCTTCTTTTAGCACACTCTGCTAACCAATTACTTACAGCAACAATCTGAATTGGATTCTTCCAATGTTTTATCTTTCTTTTCCAAGTCCATCGATTAATATCAAAGCCACTTTCATTAGAGAGTCGATTATTTTTTTTGTATCCATCACACCATCTCTTGTCTAATGAATAATGCTCTGCACCACAAAAAGCCCACATATCATGTAATGTCCATACAACGGATTTTGTTATATTACCTATGTCAGAAATAGATGCCATCTCGCCACCAACCCAATGAAGATGAGCAATATCGTTATCGCTTTTATTTATCTTTCTACTCCACGATGATGGAAGAATTGCTGGAGAGTGCAAT
>ENA-OSEY01001997-OSEY01001997.1-marine-metagenome-genome-assembly--contig:-NODE-1997-length-13532-cov-3.913489_pt1 | contig 13532 bp, 13 predicted proteins | sample MGYA00248465_ERZ534230 | MGnify/ENA primary metagenome ERZ534230 (study PRJEB26409, sample SAMN06344110) | marine metagenome | isolation source: Sea water from surface | place: Atlantic Ocean:Southern... | reverse complement strand
ATTTTTGAAAAATATTAATAAAGAATTAGCTAATGCAATTAGATTTTTGTCTATTGATGCGGTTCAAAAAGCAAATTCAGGTCACCCAGGAATGCCAATGGGTATGGCAGATGTTGCAACTATACTGTTCAAAAACTTTTTAAAATTTGACCCAAAAAATCCAGGTTGGGTGAATAGAGATAGATTTATACTTTCAGCGGGTCATGGTTCAATGCTTTTATATTCCTTGTTGTATTTAACGGGGTATAAAAGCGTATCTTTAAAAGATATAAAAAATTTTAGACAATTAAACTCAATATGTGCTGGCCATCCAGAATATGAAAAGAATAGCGGCATAGAAACTACTACAGGCCCATTAGGACAAGGAATTTCAAATGCCGTGGGTTTTGCTTTATCTGAGGAAATATTGAAATCAATATATGGTAAAAAAATGATTAACCATAAAACTTACGTATTAGCTGGAGATGGTTGTTTAATGGAGGGAATAAGTCATGAAGCTTTAAGTCTTGCTGGTCATCTAAAACTAAAAAATTTAATTTTGTTGTTCGATAATAATTCAATTTCAATAGACGGACCCACAAATTTGGCGGTATCTGATAATCACAAGAAAAGATTCAATAGCTATGGTTGGGATTATATAAATATTAATGGCCATAATTTTAATGAAATTAACAAAGCATTGAGAAAAGCACAAAATTCTAAAAAACCAGTTGCTATTTCTTGTAAAACAAAAATTGGATTTGGTTCCCCAAACAAAAGTGGAAAAGCCTCAGCACATGGAAGTCCTCTTGGAGAGGATGAGGTTAAATTAGTTAGAAAAAGATTGAAATGGAATTATGATAGTTTTGTAATACCCAAGTCAATTCTTAAAGAGTGGAGAAAAATAGGTAAACGTTCTGCAAAAAAATCTATTAAAGAAAGAAAAAATATTAAAATATTTTTAAAAAATAATGAATTTTTTAAAAAAAACAAATATTCAATTATAAATGTTCAAAAAGAATACCTAGAAACATTAAAACCCATTGCAACTAGAAAATCTTCGGAAATGTTTTTAAATATCATATCTAAATCAAGATTATTAATAGGTGGATCAGCTGATTTAGCAGGATCAAACAACACTAAAACAAAAAACCATAAAATAATTAAGCCAAATAATTTTGAAGGAAATTATATTCATTATGGTGTTAGAGAACACGCAATGTGTGGAATAATGAACGGGCTGTCACTACATAGTAATATAATACCTTATGGTGGCACCTTTTTAATTTTTAGTGATTATTGTAAGCCATCAATTAGATTGGCAGCAATGATGAGACAGAGAGTAATATATGTTTTGTCTCATGACTCAATTGGACTAGGAGAAGATGGACCGACACATCAACCAATAGAACAATTAGCTAGTCTTAGATCAATTCCAAATTTAAATGTATTTAGGCCAGCAGATTTAATTGAAACATTCGAATGTTGGGAGTTAGCTTTAAAAAATAAGAATGCACCAAGTGTAATTGCATTAACTAGACAAAGCGTAAATCCCGTGAGAACAAAATTAGAGAGGAGTAATAAAAGCTCTTTAGGTGCGTACGAGATCTTTAGAACGTCTAGAAGAATAAAACTTACCATCTTATCATCTGGATCTGAAACTAGTTTGGCTTGTGAGATAAGTCATAAATTAGCCACAGAAAAGATTTATTCAAAAGTCATCTCAATGCCATGCCAAGAATTATTTGATCAGCAAAGTGAAAGATACCAAAATAAGATACTTAACGAAAGTTCTTTAGTGATTTCTATAGAGGCATCAGAAAGTGGTTTTTGGAAAAAATATACAGGCAAAAAGGGATTAAATTTCGGAATAAATACTTTTGGCAAGAGTGCGCCATATAAAAAAATTTATGATCACTTTGGATTAAATTCAAGGGAAATTATTAGAGAAATTAAAAAAAAAATATGAAAATTAAAATTGGTATAAATGGAATGGGCAGAATAGGCAGAATGATTGTTCGTTCCATTGCTGAGTCAAAAAATAAAAACTTAGAAATAAAACATATTAATAATAGAACAAGTCCTGAACAGTGTTCAAAACTAATTAAATATGACTCTATACATGGAAAATTTGATGCAGATATTGATTTTGGGAAAAATTATTTATCAATAAATAAAAAAAGAATATCATTCAGTCAAGAAACTGATTTAGACAAAATTAAGTGGAGCAAGTTTGGAGTAGATATTGTTTTAGAGTGTACTGGGAAATTTAATTCAAAAGAAAAATTATTACCACATTTGAAAAATGGTGCTAAAAAAGTTATTGTTTCAGCACCATGCAAAAATGCGGATAAAACAATTGTATTTGGTGTAAATGAAAAAGAAATCAATATAAAAGATAAAATAATATCCGCTGCATCTTGTACAACAAATTGTCTGGCTCCTGTAGCTTATGTGCTGCACAAAAATTTTTATATAGAAAAAGGTTTTATGACAACTATACATGCCTTCACATCCGATCAAAGAATACTTGATAACTCCCATAAAGACCCAAGAAGGGCCAGGTCGGCAAGTTTATCAATTGTACCAACCTCAACAGGTGCCTCAAAAACAATTGGTGAAATTATCCCATCATTAAAAGGCAAACTTGAAGGTGTGGCTATGAGAGTTCCCACGCCAAATGTTTCTCTAATTGAATTTGTATTTTGCACAAAAAAGATTTTGGATATTAATTCAATTAACTTTGCTTTTAAAAAATTTAGCAATAAAAGGAAGAAAATTTTAGATATTACTGATGAAAAGTTGGTATCTATTGATTTTAACCATAATCCAGCTTCTGCTATTGTAGATGCAACGCTAACGAAGACAATTGGAAAATATATGGGAAAAATTTCAGCTTGGTATGATAATGAATGGGGCTTTTCTAATAGAATGATAGATATTATAGAATTTATTCATAAAAAATCATAATGAAACTTATTACAGATCAAGCGAATCTTGCTGGAAAAATAGTACTACTTAGACTTGATCTAAATGTACCACTCAAAAATAATAGCGTAACTGATGAAACTAGAATTGATAAAATTATCCCAGTAATAAATTTTTTACTTAATAAAAAAACTAAAATTTTGATACTATCTCATGTGGGAAGACCTAAAGGTAACAAAGTTTCTGAACTCTCTCTTAACCCAATTTGTTTAAGCTTAGAAAAAAAAATTAAAAAGAAAATAAAACTTGTTACAACTGATTTATATGAATTGGAAAAGGATAAATTATTTTTAGATAAAAATATGGAAATAGCTTTTTTAGAAAACATAAGGTTTTATAGAGAGGAAGAAATTAACGATGAAAAATTTTCAAAACAACTCGCCAGTTTGGGAGATTTATATGTAAATGACGCTTTCTCATGTTCACATAGAAAGCATGCATCAGTCTCTAAAATTACTGAGTTTCTGCCATCATTTGCAGGTCTACAACTGCAGTCAGAGCTGTCAGCTTTAAAAAAAATAACATCTGAAATTAAAAGACCTATTTCGTGCATAATTGGTGGTTCAAAAATTTCAACCAAAATAGGCTTGATTAAAAATCTAACCCTTAAATTAGACAATTTAATTTTCGTCGGTGGCATGGCAAACAATATCTTAAGGTATAAAGGATTTGAAATAGGTAAATCTCTTATAGAAGAAAATTGTAATGGCACAATTAATGATATTTTTAATCATGCTGATCTTAACTCATGTAAAATATATTATCCAGAAGATGTTAGTGTTGGAAAAGAATTTAACGGTTTCTCTAAAGTTAAAAATCTAAATGAGTTAAATGACGAAGATATGATATTGGATATTGGACCTAAAACAATCAAAAAAATTAAAAAAATAATTGAAAATAGTAAAACAGTTTTTTGGAATGGACCTGCTGGTTATTTTGAAAATGAAAATTTTGCAATTGGCAGTTCCGAAATTGCCGAAACTATAGGTATCAGAACAAAGGGCAATTATCTTTATTCAGTCGTAGGTGGTGGTGATACTATTGCTGTAATTAATAAAATTGGTGGCTTAAATAATTTTAACTTTGTTTCAACTGCTGGTGGAGCATTTTTAGAATATCTTGAAGGAAAAGAACTACCTGGTATAAAAGCTTTAAACTAAAATGACAGAATTAAATAACCTAGCTTTACAAATATTATCTGATGGAAAAGGAATATTGGCGGCTGATGAAAGCACTGGAACAATGACAAAGAGACTAGAAAGTGTTGGTGTTAAGTCATCATCTCAAAATAGGTTAACTTTTAGAGAAACACTTTTTACTGCTGACAGTATGTCAAGTTGCATCGGTGGAGTAATTCTTTACGATGAGACTATTACTCAAAGCGCAAATAATAAAAAAATTCCAGAAATTATTTCCCAACAAGGATCGATTCCGGGTATAAAAGTTGATATTGGAGCAAAAATCCTTGCAGGCTCAAAAGATGAAAAAATTACTGAAGGTTTAGATGGGTTAAGAGAAAGGTTAAGAATTTATAATGATTTGGGTGCAAGATTTACTAAATGGAGGGGTGTTTTTACAATCTCAAAAGCCTATCCTAGTAGGCTGGCAGTGCAATCAAACGCACATGCTCTAGCAAGGTATGCAGCACTTGTTCAAGAGGCAAATATGGTTCCAATTGTAGAGCCTGAAGTGCTAATGGATGGTGCTCATTCCGCAAAAGATTGTTATGAAAAAACTTCAGAAGTCATAAAAGAATGCTTCGATGAATTAATATTAAATCGAGTTGATTTAACTGGAATTATCTTAAAACCTAATATGGTATTGCCAGGAAGTGATGCAAAGGAAAAAATTATAGGAGAGGAAGTTGCTAAATTAACTGTAGATTGTCTAAAAAAATCAGTTCCAAAAGAAGTCCCGGGTATAGCATTCTTGTCTGGAGGCCAGTCAGAAATAGAGGCTACAGAAAATCTGAATCTAATAAACAAATATAACACTACTAATTTTATTATGACTTATTCATATGGTCGTGCTTTACAACAAAGTGCACTAAAATATTGGTCTAAAAATCCTAAAGATGTTAATGGGACACAAAAAATATTTAATCATAGAGCAAAAATGAACACTTTAGCAGCTCAGGGAAAATGGTCTAAGGAAATTGAGAAAGAATAAAAAAAAATTTTTATACATTATATCTCCTAATAAAATAGAAAAAAATTTTTACCATTATTTAAGAGAAATTCTAAAATTAAATACAACAAGTATATTTCAATTAAGACTTAAAAGTTATAGTCATAAAACAAAAATCAACATAGGTCATAAAGTAAAGAAAATTTGTAGAATTTATAAAGTTAAATTAATTATTAATGACGACGTTATTTTAGCAAAAGAGTTAGGCGCCGACGGATGTCATTTAGGTCAATCTGATTGGCATCCAACCAAGGCAAGAAAAATTTTAGGAAATAAAATAATAGGTATCACATGTCATAACTCTGTTAAGTTGGTAAGAGAAGCTATAAAAAACAATGCATCTTACATTGCATTAGGAGCCTTTTTTAATTCTAAAACAAAAAAGATTAGATATAAATCTAGTTTAAGTCTTATTCAAAAGGTAAAAAAGTTAACAACTAAACCCGTTGTCGCTATTGGTGGGATAAATCATAAAAATTATAAAAAAATATTGTTAAATCATGCAGACTTTATAGCAATTTCAGGCTACATTTGGAAAAATAAAAGTTTAAATCCGTTTGATGCAATCAAACTGTTAAAATAATGAGAAAAAATAACTTAAAAATTATAAAAATAAATAAATTAAAAAACTTATTTAACTATGAAAAAAAAGTTCTAATTAAAGAACTTATATTAAATATTAAACTAGGTTATTTTGATTTTGAAAAAGAGACACCACAGAAAGTTAAATTTAGTTTAGAAGTAAATTACAAAGATAAAAAGCCTACAAATGATAAAGATTTAAAATCTATCGTTAATTACGATAAGATAGTTAAATTAATAAAAAAATTAGTTAAAAGTAAGCATTATAATTTTTTAGAGACACTTGCTGAAGATATTTTTAATGAATTATTTAAAGACAGGAGAATAGATAAAATAATTTTAAAAATTGAAAAGCTAGAAATAATAAAAGATTGTTCTTCTGTGGGTATTCAAATATCAAAAAAAAGAAGTTATGCGTAATTCTGAAATTGGAAAAGAGGTAATCAAAAAACAACTCCCATTGATACCAAAATTACCAGGGGTATATAAAATGTTGAGTATGGATGAAGAGATATTGTATGTAGGTAAAGCTAAAAATCTGCCAAATAGGTTAAAAAGTTATGTCTCTGAAAAAAATCATATCATTCGAACAGAAAGAATGCTTTCTCAAACTAAAAAAATTGAGATTACAACAACTTCTAATGAAAGCGAGGCTCTTCTTTTAGAGGCAAATTTAATAAAAAAACATAAACCTAAATTTAATATTTTATTAAGAGATGATAAATCTTTTCCATTTATTTATATCTCTAGTAAATCAAAATGGCCACAAATTACCAAACATAGAGGTAAGAAAAATAGAGATGGTTTTTTCTTTGGTCCATTCGCATCTGCTGGATCAGCAAACTGGACAATAAAAATGATACAAAAAATTTTTCAATTAAGGGTTTGTAATGATGTAGTTTTTAAAAATAGAAAAAGACCATGCATATTATACCAAATAAAAAGATGCTCAGGGCCTTGTGTTGGTTTTGTTAATGAGCAGGATTATAAAAAGAGCGTTAACGATGCGATTGAATTTGTATCTGGTAAATCTAGAAAAATACAAAAAAGTTTATCAGATCAAATGGAGTCAGCAAGTGAGGAATTAGATTTTGAAAAAGCTGCTATTCTTAGAGACAGAATTAAATCTTTAAATATAATTCAATCCTCTCAAAGAATTAACGAAACAAACTTGATAGAGGCTGATGTAATAGCTGCCTATAAAGAGTCCGGAAAAACTTGTGTTCAAGTTTTTTTTTATAGATCCAAGCAGAACTGGGGAAATCAATCATACTTTCCAAAACATGACCCAGATGAAAAATTATCAAACATATTAAATTCTTTTGTTGTTCAGTTTTATGAAAATAAAAATGTTCCAAAAAATATCATATTAAGCGAAAATATTGTTGAAAAAGAACTTATAGAAAAAGCATTAACCCAGAAGGAAAACAAACAAATAAATATATCTATTGGAAAAAGAGGATCAAAATTAAAAGTTATAAATCAAGCAATCAAAAACGCTAAAGATAATTTAAATAGAAAATTGTACGAAAGTCAAAATAATAAAGATTTATTTGATGAGATATCTAAAAAATTTAATTTAGATAATAATATTAAATTAATTGAAGTTTACGATAATAGCCACATTCAAGGAACAAATAGTGTTGGGGCTTTAGTCGCTTATGGCGAGGAGGGTTTTATCAAAAAGAGATATAGAAAGTTCAATATAAAAGTTGAAGGAAATGAACAAAATGATTATGGAATGATTAAGGAAGTACTAAATAGACGTTTCAAAAGAGCTATACAAGAGAAAGACAACTACTTATCGTTTCCTGATTTAGTTGTAATAGACGGAGGTAAAGGACAATATTCATCCGCGAGAGATACAATGAATGAGTTAGGTCTTCATGACATACCTGTGCTCGCGATAGCTAAAGGGAAACAAAGAAATAGTGGAAATGAAACTTTTTTTCACAATGGAAAAGATTATAAATTTGAAAAAAATGATCCTACATTATTTTTCTTGCAAAGAATAAGAGATGAAGTTCATAGATTTGCAGTAAGCGCCCACCGAGCAAAAAGAAAAAAAGGGATTAGTAAATCGTTACTTGACCAAATTGACGGGGTTGGAGGCATAAGAAAAAGGGCACTTTTGAACCATTTTGGCTCTGCAAGAGCAGTGGAGTCCGCTAGTCTTGATGAAATCAAGTCTGTGGATGGTATTGAGGAAAAAGTAGCAAAAAAAATATATAACTACTTTCACGAATGAAATTTAAAATTCCTAATTATCTCACAATAGGTCGAATTATAATTGTACCTATTTTCGTTATAACATTTTATCTACCTGGATTTTATGGTGATATAATTCCATTTGTTTTATTTGTAATAGCTTCATTTACTGATTTCTTAGATGGGCTTTTAGCAAGGATGTACAAAGAAGAGTCTAAATTAGGTGAGCTACTAGATCCCATAGCGGATAAGATAATTGTTGCGACAGCTTTAATTTTACTTGTAATGGACGGGACAATAAAAAATTTTGAGGTAATTGCTGCAATAATTATACTTACGCGTGAAATATTAATTTCAGGGTTAAGAGAATTTCTGGCAAAAGGTAAAGTTAATATGCCAGTATCTAGCCTAGCTAAATTGAAAACTTTTCTTCAAATGTTTGCAATATCAATTTTACTTTTAGGTGAAACTGGAAATAAAATTATAAATTTTCAAGATTATAATGCACAAACAATTGGCATTATATTATTATGGTTGTCTGCATTTCTAACTTTATATACAGGTTATGACTATCTCAGAAAAGGTATAGATCATGCGATTTCGCAAGATGAAAAAAATTAAGCTGCCTTTTTTTTTCTAACTGTCTTCTGGTAACTTTCGGATAGCCCAATAATAGTATTACATACTTCAAAATTAAATTTATCAATTTGAGATACTGGTGTAACTTCTGCTGCTGTGCCAGTTAAAAAACATCCAGTGAAATTCTTTAGTTCATCAGGTTTAATTTTTCTCTCATTAACTTTTATATTTTTTGATCTTGCGATTTCTATAATTGTTCTTCTAGTGATACCATCTAAAAAAGAGTCTGGAACTGGTGTATGGAGTGAACCCTCTTTATCCTTAAAAAAAATATTTGCTCCTGTTGCCTCTGCTACATTTCCCTCATGATCAAGCATTAAAGAGTCTGTATAGCCTTGTTTTTCTGCCTCATGTTTAGATAAAGTACATATCATATATAAACCAGCGGCCTTTGTATCCCATGGAATAGTATTTGGAGCTGGTCGTCTCCAGTTTGATATATTTAATTTAATTCCCTCGAGTTTTAATTTTGGATCAAAGTATGATCCCCACTCCCATGTAGCTATCGCAACATGTATTTTAGTTTGTTGAGCAGAAATTGCCATCATTTCACTTCCTCTCCAAGCTACGGGTCTAACATAACCATTTTTAACATTTTGAGCTAAAACTATTTTTCTTGAAGACTCATTAATTTCATTTTCGGAATATGGAATTTCAAATCCCATTCTTCGTGCAGAGTGAAAAAACCTAGAAGTATGTTCCTCTAATTTAAATATGTCTCCATCATATACACGCTCACCTTCAAAGACACAGCTTGCGTAGTGCAATCCATGGCTTAAAACATGCAGTTTAACGTCTTGCCAATCCACAAGCTCATTATTGTACCAAATTTTTCCTTCTCTTTTATCGTAGGGTATCATTAGATTTTATTAACAAAAAATATCTTTGTATGTATAATATGTCAATATAACTTACCAAAATGAAACAGCTTCTTTACCTAAAAGACGAACAATTAAAAGAATTTATAGAAAAAATATTCGTTGGTTACAGAGAAACGTTTACTGATGCAAAAAAAGTATTAGATAATTACAAAATAGGTGTTGCACATCAGAAAGTACTTCATTTACTCTCATTATATAGGGGTATAACAATCTCACAATTGTTAAAAAAACTTAAAATTACTAAACAGAGTCTTAATAGAGTTTTGAATGATTTAATAAAAATTCAGGCTATAACTTTTGAAAAAGACAGTGTTGATACTAGACTTAAACATGTACATCTAAGTGAAAAAGGTGAAAAAATATTTGAGGAAATATTTTCTATACAAAAAAAAAGAATTTACAAAGCACTATTAAACTCTTCATCTGCAGAGGTGATACATTTCAAAAATATTTTAAATAAAATTATTAATGAATAAATTTTTAGGACATATTTTAGTTGTTGATGATGATGATGGAATAAGAAAATTAGTTAAACAATTACTAATAAGAGAAAATTTTCTTGTTACCACATCAGGAAGTGCTGAGAATGCAATTAATAAAATTGAATATATTAAATTTGATTTAATAGTTTTAGATGTAATGATGCCTGGTAAAAGTGGTTTAGAATTTATTGCAGAAAATAAAAATAAAATAAATACACCTGTAATTTTATTAACTGCCAAAGGTGAACCCGGAGAAAGAATAAAGGGTTTAGAAACAGGTGCGGATGACTATTTACCTAAACCATTTGAGCCCAAAGAACTTGTGCTAAGAATTAAAAGTATATTAAGTAGAACTAAAAAAAAGGAATTAATAAGAGTAATAGAATTCGATACTATCAAGATAGATTTAAATAAGTTGTTTATTTCAAAAAAAAGTAAAATATTTAAAATAAATAACACTGAAAAAATAATTTTAGAAAAAATGATAAACTCCCCAGGAGAAATATATTCAAGAGAAATAATTGGTAAATTAATAAATATAGATAAGGAAAGATCTATAGATGTTATTATTACTAGATTAAGAAAAAAAATTGAGGATGACCCTAAAAATCCTAAATTTTTACAAACTATTAGAGGAGAAGGATATGTTTTATGGATTAAATAAAGTAATTAAGTCCCTACTTCCAAAGCAATTATTTTATAGAGGCTTACTAATAGTGGCTACACCTATAATTATTTTACAGATAACAATTACGTTAGTTTTTTTTGATAGTTTGTGGATTAAAACCAATAAAGGTTTAACAAGGGCTTTAGTTTCTGAGGTAAAAACTTTTGTAAATGCTTACGATAATGAAGAAGTTAACAAAGATTTTATACTTCTATTATTTGAAGAAAACTTTAACTTAGATATTAATTATAAAAATAATATACAAATGCCAAGTCACTTAGATGATAGGTGGTTTAGCCCCATAGATAGATCACTACGGAGAGAATTAAAATCTAAAAATTTAAACTATTGGTTCGATACTACTTCTCACAAAGAATTAGTCGATTTAAAAATAAGATATAAAGATGGATACTTTCAATTCTTTATACCTAAAGAAAGATTGACAAGTTCCTCTGTTAGAATATTTGTCTTTTGGATTACACTTCCAGCTTTATTAGTAATATCCATTGCTATGATTTTTTTAAAGAATCAAACAAAACCAATAATAAAACTTGCAGAAGTGTCTGAGAAATTTGGCAGAGGTGAAGAAATTGAGGAATTTAGACCATCTGGAGCCTTAGAGATTAGAAAAGCTGGTTTTGAGTTTGATAGAATGATGAGAAGAATCAAAAATCACTTAAGCCAGCGCTCCGAAATGCTCTCTGGTATAAGTCATGATTTAAGAACACCATTAACAAGAATTAAATTACAATTGGCTTTTATAAAAGATTCAAACATATCATCTGAATTATCTAAAGATGTAATTGAAATGGAAAAAATGTTAAATGAATATTTACAATTTTCCAAAACTGGTGCAGAAGAAACTACGAAAAAATTTAGATTAGATGAGCTTATATCAAATATAGTTGAAAAATACAAAAATAGTAAAATCAAAATTAATAAAATAGAGAATATCTCATTTGTGGGAAGAAAAAATTTATTAAAGAGGTGTTTTAATAATTTTATTGATAACTCATTAAAATTTGGAAATAAAATTGAAATTGAAGTCAAAAAATTAAGAAAAGAAATTATAATAGATTTTCACGATGATGGACCTGGAGTTCCGGTAAATGAATATAAAAATGTATTTAAACCTTTCTATAAGATCGATAAAAGCAGATCAGAGACAAAGAGTAGTGTTGGGTTAGGGTTGGCAATTTCTCAAGATATAATTAATTCCCATGGTGGTAAAATAAGGTTAGATAAATCGAGAATGGGAGGATTAAAGCTTAGGGTCTTTTTGCCTTTTTAGTTTTTTTCATTTTGCTAAATTGTTCTAATTTTTTTTCTATCTTATCTAATCTTTTTTTTTGAATGTCAAATTCATCTTTACTTACAAGTCTCATTTTGAATATAAATTCATCTCTTTTAGATTTACATATATTTATAAATTCTGCACTAAGATCTTTATAATTTATAATACCCTGTTCTAAAAATTTTCCAATTTTTTCAAATACTTCACTAGATTTAGCCATAATATTAATTTAACTTATTTTATTGGATATGTTTATAAATAATTTTAATCCTGTAGCAATAAGTTTGTTTAATTTTGATATAAGGTGGTACTCACTTGCGTATATTTCTGGTATTCTATTTGGTTGGTTTTACTTATACTTTAGGTTTTTGAAAACTTCCGAAGAAAAAAAAATATTCAGCGACTACATTTCCTATTTGATTATTGGCATTATTCTTGGTGGTCGGATCGGTTATGTTTTAATATATAACCTCAAATACTATCTGTATAATCCTATTGAGATTTTATATTTATGGCAAGGAGGGATGTCTTTTCATGGCGGTGTTATTGGAGTTATATTTACTACTTTGATATTCTTTAACAAAAATAAAAGTAAAGTATTTTATTATTTAGATTTAGTCTCGTTAGCAGCTCCTATAGGTATTTTTTTAGGAAGAATATCAAATTATATAAATTCTGAGCTAGTTGGTAGAACAACTGATGTTCCATGGAGTGTAGTATTTGTTAAAATTGATAATTTATCAAGACATCCTTCACAGATTTACGAGGCAGTTTTTGAAGGTTTAATATTATTTTATATCCTAAACTTTATTCTAATTAAAAATTTAAAAAATAGTGGAGTCATATCCTCTTATTTTCTCATTTATTATTCAATATTTAGGTTTTTTATTGAGTTTACTCGCGAACCAGATGCTCAGATAGGACTTTTAAATTATTTTTCTGTTGGACAAATTATAAGTGTTATATCCCTTGTACTAGGTGTAACAATATTTTTTTTTAAATATGAAAAAAATTAAAAAAAAATTACCATTAGATAAATATATCAATCAAGCTTTGTACGATAATCATAATGGATATTATATGAAGAATATTACATTCGATAAATATGGAGACTTCATTACCAGTCCCAATATCTCGATTCTTTTTTCAGAAATGATAGGACTGTGGATAGTTATGTACTGGCAAAAGCTAGGAAGACCAAAAAAGTTTAATGTAATTGAACTAGGAGCTGGCAATGGAGAAATGATGTTTCAAATAATTAATATTTTAGAAAAGTTTATTGATATAAAAAATTGTTTGAATTTTTATATAATTGAAAAAAGTAATTTTTTAAAAAAAGTGCAAAAAGAAAAATTAAAAAAATCGAAAATAATATGGTTAGATAATATAAGTAAACTCAAATCTAATAATAAGTGTTTGTTTTTTGGAAACGAATTTTTAGATGCTTTCTCAATAAAACAATTTGAGAAAATTAATAATATTTGGTTTGAAAAATACATTTATGAATATAAAAATAAAAGATATTTTAAAAATGTAAAAGCCAATATAAAAAAATACATTAAGGTATTAGGGAAAGAATTTTCTTCAAATCAAAATTTTATAGAATTTTCTCCAGAGCAAGAAAA
>ENA-OSEY01001996-OSEY01001996.1-marine-metagenome-genome-assembly--contig:-NODE-1996-length-13539-cov-2.917769_pt1 | contig 13539 bp, 9 predicted proteins | sample MGYA00248465_ERZ534230 | MGnify/ENA primary metagenome ERZ534230 (study PRJEB26409, sample SAMN06344110) | marine metagenome | isolation source: Sea water from surface | place: Atlantic Ocean:Southern... | reverse complement strand
GACAATGGTGAACTAGCTTTTGGAACGATTGATACTTGGCTTTTGTGGAATTTATGTGGTGGAAACCCTCATCTAACTGATGCGACAAATGCCTCCAGAACAATGCTGTTTAATATTACTGAGGGAGATTGGGATGATGAATTACTTTCAATTTTCAGGGTGCCTAGATCAATGTTACCAAAAGTTCATGATTCTGGTCATACATTCGGTATAACGAATTTTATGGGATCAAAAATTCCTGTCTGCGGTGTTTGTGGCGATCAGCAATCAGCTGCGATCGGGCAAGCCTGCTTTAAAAAAGGCATGGTGAAATCAACCTATGGAACTGGTTGTTTTATGTTATTAAATACGGGTGACAAACCTGTATTTTCAAAAAACAGACTACTCACAACCATAGCGAGTCAATTGGATGGTGAGAAAAAATATGCACTTGAAGGATCAATTTTCAATGCCGGTACATCAGTCCAATGGTTGCGTGATGGGCTTAAAATCATAAAAAATGCATCTGAGAGCGATTTGCTCGCGGCCCAAGCCAATGAAAATAGTAGTGTCTTCATGGTACCCGCATTCACTGGTTTAGGAGCTCCATATTGGAATCCAAATGTGAGAGGAGCAATTTTTGGGCTAACGAGAGATTCATCTGATGCAGACTTGGTGATTGCAGCTCTAGAAGCAGTTTGTTACCAAACATATGATTTGTTGGAGGCAATGAAAGCTGATTGGCAGGATGCGGATAATATCAAGTTACGAGTTGATGGAGGCATGTCAAGTAATAATTGGATGATGCAAAGATTAGCAGATATTTTAGACATGATTATCGAATGCCCAACGACACAAGAGACAACAGCGCTAGGAGCCGCTTGGATTGCTGGCAGCCATTTCGACGTATGGCCTAATCAAAATGAATTTTATCGCTCTTGGTCACGGTCACGACATTTTACGGGAAACATGTGTGAATCTATTAGGAACTCCAAGATTGCAACTTGGCACAACCACGTTAATACCTTAATAAAAAATCCAGATTATAAAAGCTAAATGTGGTCATCTTGTTCGAATTAGAAGGACGCCCAAAACTACACAAAATATGATAGGTAAGACAACTCCATAGTTTACAGGCAAGTCATAAACCAGCATGTAGGAACCCGACAGATCCTGGAATAGCTTTAACAACACCCCTCCAGTGACACCAAGAAATATACGGTAACCCATAGTGCTGTCTCTCAGAGGTCCTATTGCCGTCCCAACGGACACGAGCGTGAGGGCCAGCACGAGGAAAGGGTATAAAAACTTCTGAAACAAAACCAGACGGAATAGTTCTGCATTAATTTTCTGTTGATCTAGAAAATTTATATGGTTTTGTAGGGTTTTTACACCCAATGATTCTGGTGGCAAAAAATTAACAGTCAAAAGTTCAGGTGTGAGGTCTGTCTCCCAATTTCTAGTCACATATTTCTCTGTCGCAGTGTACGAGGCGTCTAAATTGGTTAAAGAAACATTTTCCTCTGTCCAAGTTTTTCTTTTTTGATCGTAAGTCGCACGACTTGCATAACTGGCACTCATAATTTTTCTGTCCGAGTCAAATTTGTAACGAGAGACTCCATACAGAATACCACCGGGAAATACAGCATTAACATTTATGAACTGGTCATCATTATTTATCCAAAGTCCATCAACAGAGGTCTGAAAAGATGATCCTTGTCTTAAAAATTCTCTAGTACCCTCCGCCTTTTGATCAAGATAAGGATTCAAATACTCATCAGCAACGAGAACTAAAGCTAATAGAAAAAAAATGGGTATTGATACAAGACTAAAAATTTTTACCTTAGATACCCCAGTTGCCCTAATGACTAATATCTCATTGGAAGAGGCTAGCTGACCTACACCAAATAGGCAGCCTATCAGTACGGCAAAAGGGAAATATTCAGAGATACTCGACGGAATTTTTGTCAACACATATTGAGTAACATTAACGATGCCATAGTTATTTTTAATTATTTTTGACTCATCAATCAATTCTGCCAACGAATCAAGACCGACCAAAATAAAAAGTGTTACTAATATGGCCTTCAGTATAATTAATCCGATAAGCTTAGAAAAAATTTTCAACTTTTTGCTCCCAAACTTAGACGAGCTAACATTTTTAATTCTCGCCTGAGCAAAAGTATTAAACTTAAAATAACAAAAAGAAGGTGTACATAAAAAAGATTGAACTCACTTGGAAGCTTATCAAACCTAATTAATCGGCTAGCGTAATTTAGTGCTGTGTAGTACGTGAAGTAAATCAGAATCGCAGGTAAAACTCTCACATATCTACCTTGTCTTGGCGCAGTTTTACTGAGAGAAACAGCAAGAAATACCACAACTAATATCATTACAGGTAAAGATAGGCGCCATTGGAGCTCAGCTCGAGCCTCTGAAGTACTCATTGAGACCAATTGAGCCGTGGAAAATGAACTTACCTCTTGATTAGTAATTGCACTGTTGACCTTATCCAACTTGGATGCGTAGTCTCTAAAATATGTAATCTCATAATCGTATTCTCCAGGATTTCCAACGAAACGATATCCATCATTCAGGACTAAAAATTTATTATTATCATTTTCTGTGACTTGTTGGCGTCCTTCATCTGACAAAATAATGACTGACTTATTATTGGAGGATTTAGTTGAACTGTTCGATAATGAAAGAAAAACATGTTCCAGAACGCCGTCTTCAGATACTCGCTGAGCATATACAATACCTTTGTCTCCTGGTAATTTATAAAATTTCTTCTCAGTTATCTTATCTAAATCACTGCGTTGATCTTGGACTTTCAAAATTAACCCTGCTTTTGATGATCCCATCGGTGATAAATATAAACTCAATATCGCAATGAGGACGGCAAATAGCAATCCAAGACCCAATATATACCTAAGTAACTTCCAGAGTGAAATTCCACTCGCATGAAAAATACTCATTTCATTCTCTGAATACAAACGACCTAAGGTGAGAAGAATTCCCAACAAAAAAGCCAAGGGGAATGCTAACTCTAAAAATCCGGGTATTCTATAGCCGAGTACCGCAAATATTACCTCCGGGTCTATATTCCCTGATAAAGCAGTTGAGAGATATTTGACTAATCGACCGCTCAGCAATATCAGGAGTAAAATCCCGCATATTGACAATGAAACTAGAGTAATTTCACGGATGAGGTATTTTGAGATTATAGTCACGACAAATATTCTTACGTTTAATAGCGGAAGCTGTTATCGTAGCATGCTTTGGAAAAGACTAACATTTAGGAGTGTTCATGAAATTTGTTACTTCACAAACTAAGATAGAAAAAATCAAAACAGATGCTCTGGTTGTTCTTACCAGTAAAACGCTAAACAAATCTATAAAACACATAGACAAAAACCTAAATGGGGTTATTACAAAAATGATCCAAGATGGTGACTTTAGCGGAAAAAATATTTCTACTTGTGTTGTTCGTAACGCATCAAAAAACATAAAGCGATTAATTTTAGTGGGCAAAGAGGAAGGATCTTCGGTTCAAGATAGAATCAAACTGATTGAGTTGGGAGCATCCAACATTCTGAAATCCTATATCACAAATGCTCACTGGGTTATTGATGATACTTATGAAGCTTGGGAGATAGAGATTATTACTAGAAGTATTCTAAAAATAAATTACTCATTCAAGGGTAATAGCAAGTCTTCGCTATCCAAACTAGATTTAGTGTGTCTCAACGGTCACTCATTATCAAATACAGAAACATCCACACAATACGGAGAGGCGGTGGGTCGTGGAATGAATCTTTGCAGACATTTAGGAAATACACCTGCCAATATTTGCACGCCTACTTTTCTCGCAGAAAAAGCAAAGTCATTATCTGATGAAAACACATGTATTAAGACTACGATTTTAGAAGAGTCTGAAATGAGAGATCTTGGAATGTTATCTTTATTATCAGTGGGAAATGCCTCAGCGCAACCAAGCAAATTAATTGTTATGGAATATAACGGATCGAAAACCATGCAACAACCGATTGTTCTTGTTGGCAAAGCAGTCACCTTTGATACAGGTGGAATAAGCCTCAAACCTGGCAGAGGGATGGATGAAATGAAGTTTGATATGTGTGGTGGCGCATCTGTGCTTGGGGTCATGTCAGCTCTTTCAGAGGCGGCATTGGAAATCAATGTCGTTGGTCTAGTTCCTGCAGTGGAGAATATGCCATCTGGTAATGCCACAAAGCCGGGAGATGTCATAAAGAGCATGTCTGGAGTAACAATTGAGATATTGAATACAGATGCAGAGGGAAGACTCATACTTTGCGATGCACTCACCTATGCTAACCGCTTTAAGCCAAAGTATGTTGTGGATATAGCGACACTTACTGGTGCGGTAATTGGCGCTCTTGGAAAATTCACCACTGGAATGTTATCTAACAGCGAAGAACTTGCTGAAATTTTGGCTAACTGTGGAAATTCGAGTGGCGACAGGGTTTGGCAGCTGCCACTCTGGAAAGAGTATGATGAGCAACTAAAAAGCAATTTTGCTGATTTAGCAAACATAGGAGGCGAGGCAGGCACGATAACCGCAGGTTGTTTTTTATCTAGGTTTACCAAAGATTATAAATGGGCTCACTTAGATATCGCCGGCACAGCTTGGATCTCTGGAAAAAATAAAGGTGCAACGGGCCGGCCAGTTCCACTCTTGATGGAATTTTTACGCTCTCAAGTAAATTAACAATACAAATAAAGAATTTGACACAGATCGACTTCAAAAAATTCAACAATAATGAAGTCTGTATTAGCGGCTTTATTTATAATTTTATCAAGTCGAATTACTTGAGAAAAAATCCAGTGTTATGTCTGGTTCCCAGTGAAGAAATAAAAGAAAAGATAAGTAATATTCTATGGACACAAGAACCAGAGTCGTTCTTACCACATAGCACAAGCCGATCTAGAGAACTGATTAATATCTTTGATAAACCAGAACCTTTAGATCACTCAAATCTGCTAATAAATTTTAATGACAAGTCTTGTGACTGGTTCAGTCGCTTTGATAGTGTGACAGAAATCATAATCTCAGATCCAACCAATATAAAAGCGAAACAAAAAAGCTACACACACTATAAGCGGTTTGGATATGAGGTTGCCTTTGAGGATCTGACAGTCATTAATTCATAAATCAAAAATACTATGCTTGCGAGTAGCGAGTCTAATTACGAAGCCTTATACTTAGGTCTACTTCACTTTTGATTTTTCGGCAAGCATGGATAAAACATTTAATCCAAAAGAAATAGAAAAAAAATGGTACAGCTTTTGGGAAAAAAATAAATTTTTTAGACCAAAAGGCTCTGGAGAGCCTTATAGTATTGTCATTCCTCCTCCCAATGTAACTGGAACCCTGCACTTAGGGCACGCTCTACAACATAGCATAATGGATGTCCTAATAAGGCGTGCACGGATGCAAGGCAGAGACACTCTTTGGCAAGTGGGTACTGATCATGCAGGAATCGCTACACAGATGGTGGTAGAACGAAAACTAGCCACTGAAAAGAATTTATCCAAAAATGAAATAGGAAGAGAAAATTTTATCGAAGAAATTTGGAAATGGAAAAAGCATTCCGGTAACACTATTACCAATCAGATGCGCCGATTGGGTAACTCTGTAGACTGGGATACTGAAAGATTCACTATGGATGACGAATTTTCAGACGCCGTTATAAAAGTTTTTGTCAAGCTTTATGATGAGGGGTTGATCTACAGAGGAAAAAAATTAGTTAACTGGGATCCCAAACTAAATACCGCAATCTCTGATCTTGAGGTTGAAAATAAGCCTGTCCGCGGAAAGATGTGGAACATCAAGTATGAATTAAATAAGGAAACACAAAATAGAAGTGGACTGAAACATATCATCGTTAGCACGACAAGACCTGAAACTATGTTAGGTGATACAGCAGTCGCGGTAAATCCCAAAGATAAAAGGTATGAAAATTTAGTCGGTGGAACAGCTTTATTGCCTTTAACGGGAAGGGAGATCCCAATCATAGCTGATGATCACGCAGACATGGAAAAAGGAACTGGATGCGTCAAAATAACTCCCGGTCATGATTTTAATGACTATGAAGTCGGACAAAGAAATAATTTGCCGATGATAAATGTTCTTTTGATGGATGGAAAGATTAGGTCAACTCCAGAGTGCATGAAAACTGATGGTAGCCCTGATTATGAAATGAAATGCAACATTCCTGATGAATATCACAATTTGGATAGATTTGATGCAAGAAAAAAGATCGTTGAGACACTTGATAAAAAAGACTATCTTCATTCGGTTGAGGATCATGATATGGTCTTGCCGTTCGGTGATCGAGGAGGTGTAATCATCGAACCAATGCTTACTAATCAATGGTATGTGCGTATGGCAAAACTTGCCGAAGCAGCGATTGAATTAGTGGAAAGTAAAAAAATATCTTTCATACCGTCTCAATATCAAAATATGTATTTTTCCTGGATGAGGAATATACAAGATTGGTGTATTTCACGGCAACTTTGGTGGGGTCACAGGATACCTTCATGGCATGATAAAAATGGTAACTTTTATGTTGCAGAAAATGAAAGTGCGGTTCGAAAAAAATATAATCTCCAAACAACTGAGCTAGTCCAAGATGATGACGTTTTGGACACCTGGTTTTCATCGGCACTATGGACTTTTGTAACGCAAGGTTGGCCATCAGAAACTCACAATCTTCAAAAATATCATCCTACTTCAGTCTTAGTAACTGGTTTTGACATAATTTTTTTCTGGGTTGCTAGAATGATAATGATGACTAAACACATCATGCCGAATGGGACTTCTAGTGATAATATCCCTTTCCATAAAGTATACGTCCATGGACTAATACGTGATGAAAATGGTCAAAAAATGTCAAAAGCCAAAGGAAACGTTCTCGACCCTCTCGATATGATTGATGGAATCTCACTTTCAGATTTGATAGCTAAGCGGACTAAAAACCTTATGCAACCGCAATTTGCTGAAAAAATATCGAGCAGAACAAGAAAACAGTTTCCCAATGGAATTCAAGCACACGGCACTGATGCTCTCAGATTCACCCTATGCTCACTTACATCAACTGGACGTGATATCAATTGGGACATGAAGAGGCTTGAGGGATATAGAAATTTCTGTAACAAGCTTTGGAATGCTTCACGATATGTCTTAATGACATGTCAAAAAACTAAGCTGAGCAATGATTCTTCCACTAAAACACTACCAGAGAAATGGATTGAGTCGATTCTTCAGGAAATGATAAGTAAATTAAACGATGCATTGGATAATTTTAGATTTGATCTCGCAACACAGACTATTTACGACTTTATTTGGAATGAATATTGTGACTGGTTCCTAGAGCTATCAAAAATTGATCTACAAGATTCAGGGAGAGATGATCCAACAAAGCAATCAATCAATGCTACTCTGATTTCCACGCTCGAAAGTATTCTCAGAATTTCACATCCGTTTTTACCGTTTATTACGGAGGAAATATGGCAGAATATGCCTCGTTCACAATCTAATGACCAACTATCACCGACTACACTCATGCTTCAGAATTATCCATCTCCCGATCAAGGTTTGAAGTGTCAGAAGTCTGAAAATGAAATCGACTGGCTCAAGAAGATTGTAATCTCAATTAGAAGCATTAGAAGTGATATGAAAATTGAACCCTCAAAAAATATTACAATTTTCATTTGCCCGAATACTAACGAGACAAAACAACGGTTTTTGAATATTCATTCCTATATATGTAAGTTAGCGAAAGTAGCTGAAATAAACTATGCACAAAATGCGAATGATGCTCCAAAATCAGCAACTACAGTCGTTGATGAGTTGGAGATATTCATACCCTTGGATGGAAATATTGACGTAAACTCAGAACTTACAAGGCTTAAAAAAGAGATATCTAAACTGACAAAGGAGATCAGTGGACTTGAGAAAAAACTTAAAAATGAGAGTTTTCTCAAAAACGCACCTGAACTTGTTATTTCGAAAGAAAAAGATAAATTATCTGCTATGTTGTCTAAACTCGAAAAATTAAAGGAGCGGATTGCCGAGCTGTGTTAGCCGCATCTAAAAAGCCTTCATATTGAGAGGGCGAATCAATAATCAACTCTTTTCCGCAGTTCTTTACCTGGCTTAAAATGGGGTACGTATTTACCAGTAAGATCCACAGCCGCACCTGTCTTCGGATTTCTACCCACTCGAGCCGCTCTGTAGTGAAGTGAAAAACTCCCAAAGCCTCTTATTTCTATTCTCTCGTTGTTTGATAAAGAGTTAACCATACGATCCAATATCATCCTGACGGCCAATTCCACGTCTTTTGGCGGAAGTTGATCTTGGTTGTATGAAATTTTTTCAATTAACTCTGACTTAGTCATTTCGATACCGTAGCAAAAATTTAATCTCTCGTCATTGTTTCTAGACTTATCGCCATTTATTTATCCATTTGAGCCTTTATCAAATCTCCAATCGTCGCAGCACCCGAATCTTGAGACTCAGACTCGCTGCTTTTGTGAGCCTTAACTGCTTCTTTCTCTTCCGATAAATCCTTAGCTTTGATCGACAGTGATATCGTTCTATTCTTCTTATCTACATTTATTATTTTAGCCTCAACTTCATCGTCCAATTTTAATTTAGATTTCAAATCAGAAACACTGTCCCTGGAAAACTCTGATGCTTTCAGGGTGGCTTCAACATTTTCAGAGAGTGATATGGTAGCCATTTTTTCATCAACATTAATGACTTTACCTTTCACTATCGAGCCCTTTTCATTCCCCATTACGTAACCCATAAAAGGGTCATCAGATAATTGTTTGATTCCTAATGAAATTCTTTCTCGCTCTGAATCAATGCTTAGAATCGAGGTCTCTACTTCATCACCTTTCTTATAATTCCTAACTGACTCTTCTCCGTTATCATGCCAAGAGATATCTGACAAATGAACTAGTCCGTCTATACCACCTTCAAGACCAATAAATATTCCAAAGTCTGTAATGCTTTTAATTGTTCCTGAGACTTTGTCACCCTTATTTTTCTTGGCTGCAAAGTCACTCCACGGATTTGAGAAGCATTGTTTTATTCCAAGGGATATTCTACGGCGCTCTTCGTCTATCTCTAAGATCATCACGTCTACCTCTTGACCTAAATCAACAATTTTAGACGGATGCACATTCTTGTTTGTCCAATCCATTTCTGATACGTGGACAAGTCCTTCAACACCATCCTCTAACTCTGCAAAACATCCGTAGTCCGTTAAATTGGTAATTCTTGCTTTGGTCTTTTTGCCAACAGGGTATCTTCCTTTTATATCGCCCCACGGATCATCACCCATTTGCTTCATACCCAAAGATACTCTATTTCTTTCTCTATCAAATTTGAGCACTTTTACATCTATTTCATCACCGATATTAATCATTTCGGACGGATGTTTAATTCGCTTCCATGACATATCTGTGATGTGAAGCAATCCATCTACACCTCCCAAGTCAACGAAAGCTCCATAATCAGTAAGATTTTTGATGACGCCTTTCACGCTGTTACCTTCCTCTAGAGTTTCCAATAAAGCATCTCTATCAGTTGAATTTGCACTCTCCATAACTGCGCGGCGACTAACCACCACGTTATTTCTTTTTGTATCTAACTTAATAACCTTGAATTCAAGATCTATATTTTCGAGGTGAGAGATTTCTCTCAAAGGTCTCACATCTACAAGGGAACCAGGCAGAAATGCTCGCAATCCACGCAGCTCTACAGTGAATCCACCTTTCACTTTTCCGGTGATTACACCTATCACAGTTTCATTCGATTTATTTGCCTCTTCAAGCTCTAACCATACCTCAGCCCGTTTAGCTTTTTCTCTTGAAAGCCTGGTTGCTCCGAAGCCGTCCTCTACTGCTTCAAGTGAGACTCTCACTTCGTCGCCAACGGCTACCTCAATTTCTCCCTTATCATTTAAAAACTGATCCGCCGGTATTGTTCCCTCAGACTTCAAACCTGCATGCACAGTAATCCAGTCTTTATCAATGTCTACAACAGTTCCTGTTACGATTGAGCCTGACTTCATCTCAATCGATTTCAAGCTTTCTTCAAATAATTCTTGGAAACTCTCGGTCATATGGAATTCCTACTGTAAGAGTGGTTCTAGAAAAACCACTTGCATTAAACACTAAACCCCAGATAGTTCAGCTACTTTACAAAAATGAACTAAGATGACTAGCTCTGGTTATCATCATTAGATCTGCAAATGTCATACACTCGGTATTAAATCGAAGTAATGTATGATCTCTTTTTTTACCTCGTTTACACTCTTCTCAGACGCATCAATTACGATCGCGCCTTCTCCTGCAATCAAAGGTGATACTTTTCTCTCCCTATCGCCCTTATCACGCAGTGCAATGCGCCTTTCGAGGTCGCGAAGACTAACATTTTCACCTCTAGCAATCAACTCTTTGTATCGCCTATCTGCTCTGACTTTGACGCTTGCTGTCAAGAATATCTTCAAATCTGCGGAAGGGAAAATTACACTACCCATATCTCTACCGTCAGCAATCAAACCATGTCCTCGTGAAAATTTTCGCTGAAAATCGACTAATCTTTTTCGCACTAAACTATATTTTGCAATTTTGGAGCTTGCTAAACTAACTCTCTCACTCCTAATTTCATCAGTAACATCTGCACCATTAAGTGTGACAACAGGACTACACAACGAAAATTCCAAAGATACATCATTCACTGTGGCAGCAATGCCAAACTCGTCATTTAAATCAAGATGATTAATTAATGCATTCAATGCAAGTGAACGATAAAGAAGACCGCTGTCGAGGTAATCGAATCCCAAATCAATAGCTAACGCTCTTCCGACCGTGCCTTTGCCAGATCCGCTAGGCCCATCGAGTGTAATTATCTTTGTCAATTTGACTCCAGATCGATTTTCATACCAACTGATCTAGCTATATCAACAAAATTAGGAAAAGAAGTGGCGATATTTTTACAATTTTGAATAGTAATAGCACCGCTCGAACGTAAACCCGCAACTGAAAAAGCCATCGCTATTCTGTGGTCATGATTACTGTTTACTGTCCCTGAGCCAATTTTACCCCCAATAATTTTAATTCCATCGTCAAAGACATCCGTCTCAATCCCCAAAATTTTTAAACCCTTTGCCATACTCTCTATCCGATCACTTTCTTTGACTTTTAACTCTTCTGCACCCCTTAGTATTGTGTCACCCGTTGCACAAGCTGCGGCTACAAAAATTATCGGAAACTCATCAATTGCCAAAGAGACTTGATTTTCAGGGATTTCAATTCCTTTGAGAGATGAGTATCGTACGCGAATATTCGCAGTTGGCTCGCACAATTCATCTTGTCTATTAGTTATCTTAATGTCAGCACCCATCTCTTTTAGAATGTTTATGACACCTATTCGAGTGGGATTTATTCCAATATTCAAAAGATTAATTTCAGAGCCTGGACAAATAGCAGCAGCTACCATAAAGAATGCAGCTGAGGATATATCACCAGGTATGTCTATCCTTGTTCCGATATGCTGATAACCACCTTGGATCTTGATACTCCGACTGGAGTCATCAACGGAGATATTGCAACCAAACGCCGTCATCATCCTTTCTGTATGATCTCTGGTGATCACAGGTTCGATTATGACACTCTCTCCATCAGCGTACATAGCCGCAAGAATTAGACTTGATTTTAGCTGCGCGCTGGCAATGGGAAGTGTATATTTTATTGGTTTCAATAAACGACCACCAATTAACTCTACGGGCGGAGTTCCGTCAACCGTTGTCCGAATGTTTGCCCCCATTTCCAATAACGGCACAGTTACTCGCCGCATTGGTCGACTTGACAAAGATTCATCGCCTACAAGCCTAGATTTGAACTGTTGCGCACTAAGCAAGCCAGTCATAAGACGCATTGATGTGCCAGAATTACCCAGATCTAACTCTCTTGCTGGCTCAGTTAGTCCATGTAATCCAACCCCATGAATTATTAAACGCCCATCCTCGGGCCCTTCAATCAGGACACCCATTTCTCTAAATGCATTTAGAGTAGCCAAACTATCTTCACCCTCAAGAAAACCTGTTATTTCTGATGTACCTTGAGCAAGTGAGCCAAAAATAATTGATCGATGTGAAACTGATTTATCACCAGGCACAGTGATTTCACCTCTCAATTCCCCGCAGGGTTTTGAAATAAAATCAATACTTCTGTCTTTTCGATACGTTTTTTTTGTTTTAAAGAGTCGCGACCGATTGAAGGTATCTACTAAGTAACGAGAATCCTTTTTTTCAATCGCATCCCGCAATTTAGTTATATCCGCTATGTATCTATCTATTATCTCCAAAATAAACCGACTATTTGTTAACGCAATGTCATGCCACATAATGGGATCACTCCCAGCAATTCGAGTAAAATCTTTAAATCCTCCAGCCGCATGATCAAAAATTTCATTCGCATTGCTTTCTCTGGAGAGAGTATCAACAAGCGAATATGCTAAGTAATGCGGAAGATGACTTGTAGCCGCAAATATCCTGTCATGATCATCAGCGTTCATAAACGTTACATCTGCGCCCAATCTAGTCCAAATCTCACTGACTTTATTTATATGCCCTTGATTAGTCATTTCCTTAGGGGTTAGCACCACTTTGTGATTTTTAAATAAGTCGGGATTCGCCGCATTTATCCCACTTTTTTCCGATCCAGCGATTGGGTGACCAGGGACAAAATTTTTGGGTATATCGCCATACACTTGTTCGGCAAATTCGATGATTTTGGTTTTTACGCTTGCGACATCAGTTATTGTGACAGAAGGAGGCACATGTTCCTGACATTCTGATAAAACACTTTTCATCGCTAAAGTTGGAACCGCCAATACAAGGAGATCGTCTTCACCAAAATTTCCTGCCAAAGTGGCCAGGCTATCCGAACTTTTATCAATGATTTCTTTTGCATGAGCTATTTCAATTGTCGACTGCCTTCGACTAATACCGATTATTTCATTTGCTAATCCTAATTTTTTTGCAGCCGCGCATATGCTGGCTCCCAACAACCCAAGTCCCAAAACAATCAACTTATCTACCTGAGAATCACCAGCTCTATATTTGTTTGTCATGATGTTGCTCGATCGTGAGGATTACATAACGGCTCTTGGATATGAACCAAGAATTTTTATTTCAGCTGCTTGTTGTTGTATTTCAGCAATAACATTTTTAACTGCCTGTTGTTCGATATGACCAACGAAGTCCATAAAAAATACATATGACCATTTACTATTTCTGGAAGGTCTTGACTCCAACCTGGTTAAATCAATTGAGTGCCGCTGAAATGGCTCTAGAAGATCGTGGAGTGCTCCGGGCTTATTCTTTACAGACACAACAATAGAAGAAAGATCATCTCCACTTGATGGTATATCTTCCATTCCTATTACCAGAAATCTTGTTGAATTGTCTGGCCTATCCTCAATTTTTTCCCACAATTTTT
>ENA-OSEY01001995-OSEY01001995.1-marine-metagenome-genome-assembly--contig:-NODE-1995-length-13540-cov-4.190151_pt1 | contig 13540 bp, 15 predicted proteins | sample MGYA00248465_ERZ534230 | MGnify/ENA primary metagenome ERZ534230 (study PRJEB26409, sample SAMN06344110) | marine metagenome | isolation source: Sea water from surface | place: Atlantic Ocean:Southern... | reverse complement strand
GGCTAATAATTGGCGCCGCAGTCCAAGAAACCGGTTTCGGCCGAACGCTAGCTAGCTGGCTCTTAAAAATCTTTCCCAGCAGCTATTTTGGAATTTTATGCGGAATTACCGCAGTGAGTACAGTCCTTTGCTTCATTATTCCCTCAAACACCGGGCGCATTGTGATCATGATTCCAATCTTCATGGCACTTGCGGATGAAATTGGGTTTGGGCCAGGAAGCCACGGACGTGCTGGGATGGGCTTAGCCGTTGCGGCGGGATCAGTTTATCCAAGTCTCGCAGTACTTCCCGCAGCAGTACCAAATTTGGGTTGGCTGGGTGCAACCGAGAGTATTCACGGCATAACCTTCACATACGCCGAATATCTAATCGCCAACTTTCCGGTTATCGGCACTGTATCAATTATCGCGATACCACTGCTTTGCCGAACACTATTCGCAGATGAAATCGAAAAAGATGACGTAGATCAAATAAAAGAAAAAACAATGAAATTAACTGAAGCAGCAGGTAAGATTGCCGAGCAAGCTTATAAGGAACAGGCTGCACAGCAAAATCAAAACCAAGAGCAAGATAATACGGAATCTAACGCGTCAAAAGATAATGTAGTTGACGCTGATTTTACAGAAGTAAAAGAAGATAATAAAGAAGACTCAAAAAAGGCTAACTAAATAATGGCTAAGGCTGATTATTACGATACCTTGGGCGTTAGTCGGGACGCATCTAGCGCCCAAATAAAGAAAGCTTATAAGAAGCTTGCAATGAAGTATCATCCTGATAGAAATGCTGGAGATAAAAAATCTGAGGAAAAGTTCAAAGAGCTATCAGAAGCATATGAAGTCTTAAGCGACTCATCAAAACGTCAAACCTATGACCAATTTGGACATGAAGGCATGAACTCACGTTTCGGTCAGGGCGGACAAGGATATAGTTATAGCGGGCAAGATTTCAATGATATATTCGGTGATATTTTTGGAGATATATTCGGCGGCGGTTCATCAAGATCGCGTCAAAGACGCGGAAGAGATTTAGAATACCAAATTGAAATGTCCTTAGAAGAAGCTGTTGCAGGTAAGGAAATAAAAATGAAAATTCCCACACTTGTAAGTTGCACTGACTGTAATGGGACCGGTGCAAAAGATGGTACGGCATTTACTACATGTCCTCAATGCGGAGGCTCTGGCCAGGTAAGAATGAGTCAGGGTTTTTTCTCAATTCAACAAACATGTCCAAAATGCTCTGGTAGGGGGAAAATAATTACGGAAATATGTAACACTTGTAATGGCAATGGCAGATATGAAAAGATTAAGAATTTATCTGTTAAGATTCCACCTGGTGTTGATACAGGAGATACGGTTAGATTATCAGGAGAGGGAGAAGCTGGAGGACCAGGAGCAGCTCCGGGTGATTTATATGTCTCAATTAATTTAAAACCTCACGAAATATTCAGTAGAGATGGAAATAATCTCCGCTGCGAAGTACCAATAAATCTTACAACCGCTATATTAGGCGAGAAAGTTGTAATACCAACATTAGATGGAAAAGTAGAGTTAAAAATACCAAAAGGTACCCAGTCTGGTAAAATATTTAGAATTAAAGATAAAGGAGTAAAATCTATTAGGTCTAGTTCAAATGGTGATTTATATTGTAGAGTACATGTTGAAACTCCAATTAATCTTACATCAGAACAGGAGAGGCTAATAAGACAACTAGATGAATCACTTACGGGAGATAATAAGAACCATAGGCCAAAAGAAAAAACATGGATGGATAGTATCAAAGATTTTTTTGAATAAATAACATGAACACTAACATTGTAATAAACGGTTTCTTTGGACGAATGGGGCAAGCGATTTTAGAGGAATCTCTCAATATAGCCGATGTAAACATTGTTGCTGGCTGTGATATTAATACAAATTCACAAGAGAGCTCTCAGGTAGAAGTAACAAATTCATTAAATAAGATTAAATCTCCTTTTGATGTTGTAATAGATTTTTCACTTGCAGCAGCAACTGTTGATGTTGTTACTGAATGTGTTGACTTAAATAAACCAGTTGTAATCGGTACTACTGGACATAATAGTTCCCAACTTTCAAATATAGAAAAATTATCATCATCAATACCAATTTTGCTTGCACCAAACATGAGTATAGGTGTAAATACTACACTGTCTGCAATTAGGGAAATAGCTAGAGCACTTCAGACCTATAATGTTCATATTACTGAAACTCATCATAAAAATAAAATTGACTCACCGTCTGGAACAGCTCTCAAAATAGCAAATGTAATATGTGATGCCAGAGGCAAAACTCTCGGTAATATATCAGATGATAAATGCCCAATTAAGTTTACATCTATCCGCGAAGATGTTGCTATTGGAACACATGAAGTTATATTTAGAGGTGAGAGAGATTCTGTAACAATAACTCATATTGCAGATGATAGGTCTATTTTTGCAAGAGGCTCTATAGACACTGCGGTTTGGTTAAGTTCTCAGAACCCAGGATTTTATAGTTATAATGATTATATGAAATCAATGTCATGACTAACTTTGCCGTAATATTTCCCGGTCAAGGATCTCAAAACACAGAGATGCTTGATAGTTATGCCAATGTAGAGAGTTTTAATTCGGTAATTAATCAAGCATCAGATATATTAAGCTATGACATCCGAGAGATAACCCAAGATGAGTCTAAACTTAATGATACCACCTTTACTCAGCCAGTCATTGTTGCTGTCTCCGTAGCGATATGGAATACGTGGGTTGATGAAAAAGTATCTCGTCCAATATTTTCAGCAGGTCATAGTCTTGGCGAATACTCAGCATTAGTAGCGAGTGGAATTATATCTTTGAATGACTGTCTTTTGATTGTGAAAGAGCGCGCGCGCATGATGATTGATGCGATGAAAGATAGGGAGTCATCAATGGCAGCAGTTTTAGGTTTAGAATCATCAAAAATAATATCTATTTGTGAAGAACTAACATCACCAGATAGTATTATAGAGGCAGTTAATTTCAACTCAGACCTTCAAACTGTAATCGCAGGTGACACGCATGCAATTGACAAATCTTTAGATTTACTTAAAAAAGCGGGAGCAAAACTTGTGAAGCCTCTTCCAGTTAGTGTTGCTTCTCATACTACATTAATGAAAGCATGCGGAGAGAAGCTCAATAATTTATTATTGAATACAAAATTAAATAATGGAGATTTTCCTGTATTTCATAACATTGATGCTTCGTGTAAAAACTCAAGTAGTGATATAATAGAATCACTATGTAAGCAAGTCTACAGTCCAGTTTTGTGGAATGAAACTATCAAAACTATGCGTGAGAATAAAGTAGATATTTTTATAGAAGTTGGACCAGGGAAAGTTTTGACTGGTTTAAATAAGAGGATTGACAAGGAAATTAAATCTTATAGTCTTTCGGATTATAACGTAATTTCAGAAATTGATTTAGAATGACAGTAGATAATAAAATTGTACTAATTACTGGGGCTAATCGTGGCATTGGACATTCTATCATGTCAGCTTTTATCAATGCTGGGTATATCGTAGTAGGAACTTCTAGATCTGACGATGGTGTTAAAAAAATCAATGATACAATTGGTGATCCTTCTAAAGGTTGTGGTGTTAAAATGGATGTAACTTCTGAAAATGATATACAATCTGCAAACAAATTAATAAGAGACAAATTCGGAATAACAACAATTTTAATTAATAACGCAGGTGTTACAAAAGATAATCTGCTTATGAGGATGTCTAGTGAAGAGTGGAATGATGTTATAGACACAAATTTAAATTCATTATATAGAGTTACGAAAGAATTCATAAGAGAAATGATGAAACAAAAAACAGGTAGAATTATTAATATCAGTTCTGTAGTTGGAATGAGTGGCAATGCTGGACAGAGCAATTATTCTTCATCTAAATCTGCAATATATGGATTTACAAAATCTTTGGCAAAAGAGGTTGCAAGCAGAAATATAACCGTAAATGCAATATCACCCGGTTTTATAGAAACTGATATGACTGATAAATTATCAGACGAACAAAAACAGGCCATTATAAGCGCTATTCCACTATCAAGAATGGGATCAGCTAAAGATATTGCAGATATTACATTATTTTTAGCCTCTGATAGAGCTTCTTACATCACAGGAGAAAATATTAATGTAAATGGCGGATTATATATGTAAAATATAAGAATCTTAATAACACAGATAATTTAAGGAGACATGATAAATGAGTAATATTGAGGAAAGAGTAAAAAGCATCGTAGTAAAACAGTTAGGTGTGAAAGAAGAAGAAATAAAAAATGAATCTAAATTTATCGACGATCTTGGTGCAGATTCTCTTGATACAGTCGAACTTGTTATGGCTTTAGAAGAGGAATTTGAAACTGAGATTCCTGACGAAGAAGCCGAGAAAATAACTACTGTTCAACAAGCAGTAGACTATATAAATAATAATATCAACTAAATAATGCATAAAAGAAGAGTAGTTGTAACGGGGCTTGGCTGCATAACACCCCTTGGAAATTCTATTGAATCATATTGGTCTGGATTACTAGAAGGAAAGTCTGGCGCATCTGAAATTACTCATTTTGATGCATCAAACATGCCCGTTAAATTCTCTTGTCCAATCAAAGATTTTAATACCGACAAATATTTTGATTCAAAAGAGATGAGAAAATATGATCTTTTCATGCAATATGGCTTGGCTGCTGGGATAGATGCAATAAATGACTCTGGGCTGGAGGACTCAACTGTAGATAAAGAAAGCGTGGGAGTTGCGATAGGGTCAGGGATTGGAGGTTTACCAAATATTGAAAATACTCATTCAACTTATACAAAATCAGGCGCTAGAAGAATATCTCCATTCTTTGTTCCTGCAAGTATTATTAATATGATATCGGGTAATCTCTCTATTAAATACGGATATAAAGGACCAAATATTTCTATAGTTACTGCGTGTACTACTGGAACACATAACATTGGTGAGAGTTTTAGACATATTCAGCACTCTTATGCAGACGTAATGATATGCGGTGGAGCAGAGATGGCATCGAGCCCATTAGGAGTTGGTGGATTTGCATCCGCAAGAGCACTCTCAACTAGAAACGATGATCCTACTAAAGCTAGCAGACCATGGGACATTGACAGAGACGGATTTGTCTTAGGTGATGGCGCAGGTGTAGTAGTTTTAGAGGAATTAGAACATGCAAAAAAAAGAAATGCTAAAATTTATGCAGAGTTAAAAGGATATGGAGCAAGCGCTGATGCTTTTCATATGACTCTTCCTTCGGAAAATGGAGAGGGTGCACAGAAATGTATGGGAAAAGCTCTAGCTAATGCAGAGATAAATATTGATCAAGTTGAATATATTAATGCACATGGAACTTCAACACCAGCCGGTGATATTGCAGAAACCTCTGCTATTAAAAATCAGTTCGGCAATCACGTCGACTCGCTTGTGGTTAATTCAACTAAATCAATGATAGGACATCTACTTGGTGCTGCTGGTGGAGTAGAGGCTATTGCAACCATTTTATCTATTCAACATCAAACAATTCATCCTACTATTAATATCTTTAACCAGGATCCCGCTTGCGATTTAGATTATAATTCTAAAGAAGCTAGAAATTTAAAAATAACTCACGCCTTGAGTAACTCATTTGGATTTGGAGGAACCAACGGTTCACTTATTTTTTCAAAATATTCGTAGCGAGAGAGTGAAAAAATCTAAATTCAATATCTTTATCAATACTAAGAAAGTTTCAATCAACGATAGATCTTTTTTATATGGAGATGGTTTATTTGAAACTATTCTAGTTCGTGATGGAAAAATATATTATTTAAAAGATCATTACTCTAGATTAAAAAAAGGCAGTAAACTATTAAAGATTTTGATACCAGATTTTAAATCAACAGAGTCATCAATAAAAAAATGTATTAATAAAACTAAAAATTGCATCGTAAAAATTATTATAAGCAGAGGAGATAATAAGTTTGGTTATCAAATCCCAAGTGGAATAGTCCCCAATATTTACATTAATAAAATTAGATTGCCAAAATATATAAATAATTCTCTTAAACTTGGGTTATCTAATTATAAGTTTTCTCAAAATAATACATTATCTTCTATAAAGCACAATAACCGTATAGAACAATCTCTTATTGCAAACCAGCTATCATTATCAAGAAAATATGATGATTTGGTAGTATTGGATTACAAAAATAATATAGTTGAAACTCTGTCTTCAAATATATTCTTTGTTAAAAATTCTAAAAATTTAGTCATTTATACGCCAGATTTATTAAATGCTGGGATTCATGGAATAATGAGGTCTAATATTATTTCCTATTTACGTAATAAAAAGATGAAAATAATTCAAAAAAAAATACCAATTGATACTGCAGATAAATATGATTTTTGTTTCATATGCAATTCAATTAGAGGCATTAGATTTGTAGAATCAATTAATAAAAAGAAATATAGCATATCAAATGTACTATATAATATCCTTAAGGATTTTATTTATGAGTGAGACGGTTAAAAGATTAATAGTTTTCGAGGGTAATGAGGGTACTGGTAAATCCACTCATATAAAGCTTTTATCTCAATATCTATCTGAAAGAAATATCAAGCATTATATTACACGCGAACCAGGTGGTAGCGAATATGGAGAGATTATAAGAGAAATGGTATTAGATAAAAATTCAAACTTAGATGCTTTATCTGACGCATTATTACTTTATTCATCAAGGCTCTATAATTTCAATAATATTTTAATCAAAAAAATACTCAGCGGTGAATTTGTTATTACTGATAGATTTCATTATTCAACGCTTGTTTATCAGGGTTATGTGCAAAACTGCAAAGAGGTAATTAAGTTACATGAAGTATTAGATCCGTATTTTCGTAATTACATAGCAAAAATATTTTATTTTCGAACTACTGTTGATACAAGTTCAAACAGAATAAGCAAACGAATATCCTCTGATAAGTTTGAGATTCAGGGCAAAGATTTTCTTAGTAAAATTGATAATGCTTATAACAAGATTTTTAAAAATAATAATGATGTAGTTGAAATTGTAACTGATGGTGAGAAAAATATAGCTCAAAATAAAATTAGAGATTGTATTGATAAAATTATAAATGCAGCAGGAAAATAATTTAGAAAATTTTAAAAATATTTATGATTTCACCAAAAGAAATTATAATATTATAATTCATGGATTGGCGGGTATTGGTAAATTTAATTTTATTCTATCTATTATAGATTATTACTATGAAAAATTTGAAATTTCAAAAAATAATGATATCAAACTAAATCCAGATATATTTTATGTTTCACTCCCGTTATATAACTCCTCAGGGAAGATCTCAGGGATATTAAATAATGATGAAAGATTACTATTTGAATATAATCTCATCGATGACGTAGATGGTCTTAAAATTGGTAAAAATATTACTATTGATCAAATCAGAGAGATAGGAAATTTTGCATCTCTCTCTTCTAATAATAATCATAAAATAATTATAATAAATTCATGTGACTTTTTAACTAAAGAGTCTGCCGCAGCTTTACTTAAAACACTTGAAGAGTCAAAATCAAAATGCATCTTTTTTCTTTTAACAAGTAATATCTCTAATATACAATCAACAATTTCTAGTAGGTGTCATAAGTTTGCTTTTAGCAGTAGCCTCGAAACTAGAGATACATCATCATTTTCTTCGTATTTCTACTCAAAAATACCTCAAGCATTAGAGACTTTTAGTAAATACAATATTGATTTGATTGATGATGAGGTGCTTATGGAACTAAATTCATTATTTAATGAAGAAGATCAGAGTTTTATTCAGTTATCTGATCCATGGAAAAATAGAGGATATCTACTTCTAGATTATCTAATTGAATTGTTTTTATTTTTGATTAAGTCCGAATTTATATCGGATCCTTCTGTTAAAGATTTAAGAAAAAAAATTATGCATAGTATTGATATAGATATCTCTGGCGTCAATCGCACATCTTTAATTAGATTGATTGATGTATTATTGCATAAAAAAAGAGAATCCTTTCTAAACCTTAATCCAAAAATCTTTTATGACAACTTATTAATTGAGTTAAGAGAGAATATATAATAGTATCCTCACTATGAGCGAAAATAACGTAGTATCAATATTTAAGCATGACAAACAAGCTAATATTGTCAAAGTTGCTGATTCATTTGAATTCAAGAGAGGAGGGAAGCTTCCTAATATAACCATGGCCTACGAAACCTGGGGTAAGTTAAATTCAGCAAAATCAAATGTTGTTGTTGTGTTAACAGGATTATCCGCAAGTTCACATATCGCTTCATCGTCATCAGATAAATCTGCTGGTTGGTGGGAAAGTATGGTGGGGAAAAACAAGCCGATTAATACTGAAGAATTTCATGTAATCTGTATAAATACTCTTGGAAGCTGTTTCGGTTCTACAAGCCCAGTTACCATCAATGAGAAAACTAAGAAACCTTATCGCCTTACGTTTCCAGAATTATCTGTCGAAGATATGGCAAGAGGATCATATTTATTATTGAAAAAACTTGGAATAGATAGAGTAAAATACTTAATTGGTCCATCACTCGGAGGTATGCAAGCACTAGCTCTATCGTCGCTATATAATAATATTGTAGAAAATATAATTCTAATTTCAACTGCAACTCAAGCACATCCATATGCAATAGCTATTAGATCTCTCCAACGTGAAGTTATAAGAAAAGATCCATTATGGAATAATGGGTTTTATGATTATGATAAACCACCACTTAACGGTGTACGTATCGCAAGAAAAATTGGAATGACATCATACCGATCCCCAAGAGAATGGATACAAAGATTTGGTAGGAAGAGAACTTCCGAAGAAAAACTTAATCAAAATACATTTGGCGTGGATAATACAAATTTTGAATATGAGATAGAATCCTACCTAGAGCATCATGCAATAAAATTTCAGAAACTATTTGATGCAAACTGTTATTTATATTTATCAAGAGCAATGGATTGGTTTGATTTAGCTGATCATGGAAACTCTACACAAGAAGTTTTTTCGAGATTTAAAATAGAAAACGCACTAGTAATTTCTGCAAAATCAGATACATTGTTTCCCCCACAACAACAAAAAGAAATAGCAGAAGGATTATCACAATCTGGGACAAAGGTTGAGTATAAAGAACTCCAATCCATTCAAGGACATGATTCATTTTTAGTAGACATTGATACTTTTGGAAAAGAAATCAGAAAATTTATGAAACTAAGTTAATGCTTTGAGATATTTACATTTTATATTCTTTTTAATATTACCACTAAACTCTATGGCTGAAGCTGTTGAATTTAAAGCTGAAGTTTTGAGAGTCATAGATGGTGATAGTATTATTGTTAAAAATGAAGATGGAAAATATCCAATCAGAATAAAATATGTAGATGCACCAGAAATTCAACAGAAGCATGGCAAGGAAAGCAAAGATTTTCTTAGTAAATTAATATCAGGTAAGCTTGTATTTATTTCCTCACCATATAAAGATCGTTATAGCAGATATCTGTCTGATGTATATATTTATGACGATGAAATTGCGATTTATATTAATGCTAAATTAATTAAAAGTGGTAATGCATGGGTCTATAAGTCATATCGTTCAAATGAATATCTTATGAATTTAGAAAATTTTGCGAGAAATAATAGCAAAGGTTTGTGGTCGAATAAAAAGCCTACTGAACCATGGGTTTTTAGAAAAATTGAAAAAAAATAATTTCTATTATATCTTTTTCTTTGTAAAATTAGATTATGAAAATTAAATTTCTCGCTTTTTTATTTACAGCGCTGTTTGTTACTTCATGTGCAACTCCAAAAGCAATTGATATAGTGCAAATAGGTGATAATGAGATGAGCTGCAATGAATTAAAATTAGCATATGAATCAGCTAATTATCATGAAGATTTTGCTCATCAAAATAAAGGTGTTACTGATGAAAATATACTCTCAGGACTTTTCTTTTTCCCTGCATATTTTGTTACATACGGAACATCTATTCATGCTGAGTACAATGCCTCACAGAGAAAGGACCATCTTCTGAGACTTTATTTAAAAAAGGAATGCGGGAAGGGTAGAGACGCTCAGTATCAAGCTAAAATTAGTCAAAAATTAAAGGAACTTGAGGATCTTAAAAGACTTTATGTAAAAGGAAGGATTGATCAGGAAGAGTATTTGTTATCGCGCAAACAAATTCTAATCGAATTCGATTAATTTTTGTTGCGGTTTAATTGACATTTTTTGGAGCAATACAGCACATTTTGCCAACATTTTTCCCATTTTTTTCTCCATTTAAATGGTAATCCGCAGGTTTTGCAGATTTTTTCATCTAACATTTTTTTCTTATGAACCACTTAATTGGCCTCTATTCTTTAAATAAAGAAAAATAGCAACTATTTCATAAGCAATATAAAAAAGCTGATATACAACTGGGAGCGATGCTAATTTAGAAAGCCATCTGTAGCCAGGCAGTCTATCCCATAAAATAATAAATGCTTTTGCACCTTCATAAACCTCGCTATTATGCATAACATGCAAACGTCTAAGTAATTGCCTTGCGCTTTTATCTAGCTCTATCTCTGCTTCTTTATTATTAGAAATATCAATCCACTTTATATTTTTTGTATTTTTACGAATATAGTGATTTATCTCTATTCTACAGACACTACAATTATTATTATAATAGACTTTTAGCATTAAGCTGTATTAGACTTTATGAAGTTATTTGCTAGTTTAAAAATTCTCTCTTTTCTTTTTTTATCAATTCTTTTCAACATTAATGTCATCATTGATAGCCTAGGATTGCCACTGAAATATTTTTGATTTTTCTCGATGAATCTCCAATATAATCCATCAAGAGTATCGCACCATTCGCCCTTTTTAAAATCCATCATCTTTAAAAAATAGTTTGAACCACATAAATAAGGTTTAGTTGCAAATATTCCTCCATCACTAAATATTCCCATTCCATAAACATTTGGATACATTACCCATTCAGATGAATCTGTATACATTTCCATAAACCATTTATAAACACAGGAAGGTTTAATCTGACATAAATTCATTATATTAGCCTGAATCATTAATCTCTCTATATGGCTTGCCCAAGAATATTTTATAGCTCTTTTTATAGAATAATCGAGAGGGAATAGGCCGGTATCACCTGTGTACCAGTTTTTATTCATCTTATTATCATGCTTAAAAAAATTATTTTCTTTAAATTCTTTATGATAATTTTGATAAATCCCTCTCATAAATTCTCTCCATCCAATAATTTGTCTGATAAATCCTTCAATTGAATTTATTGGTGTTTTAATATTCTTAACTTTATCAATAATTTCCTCTGGTGTGATAATTCCACAATTAAGCATTGGACTAAGTACACTATGAAAAAGTACATGCGATCTATCATCTACCGCATCTTCATAATCTCCAAACTTATTAAGCCTAATTTTAATAAAATCATTGAGCCATGTAAGAGCATCTTTTCGAGTTGTCGGCAACCAAAATTCATTTACGTCACCAATATGATTCTTAAACTTTTCATCAATCTGTTTTTTAAGAACATTTGTATTCTCAGAGTCTTTGATACGATTTATTTTAGGTATTTCAAGATTTTTAGGTATTTTTTTTCTATTTTCTTTATCAAAGCTCCATTTCCCACCTATAGGTTTACCTGAATTAGTAAGCAAAATATTCATTCTTTCTCTCTGCTTGATGTAAAAGGATGCCATTTTTGGTTTTTTCATTCCTGAGATATCTGATTTAAATTGCATTCTTGAGGTCACGAACATGGGACTATCAATTGTTGAGTAGGGTATTTTTTCTTTATCGAGAAATTTATAGAGCTTATTAGCAAAGGGCAGGTCTTCTATTTCATAAAAGTTAATTTTTTTTATGTTTCTTTTCTCTATGATATTTTTGAGTTTGCATAAGTAGGAGTCTTTAAAGCTTTCGTCGTTTATGTCTATATAGTTTATTTTGTACGATTTTAAAAGTTCATCACGATAAGATCTCATGGATGATAAAAAAAATAGAATTTTCAATTTATGTTGTTTAGGCTTGGCGCATAGATCGTAATCTTCAGCCATAAAAATCTCATCAAAATCTTTATCGATAGTTTTGATAGGGAAGAGTTGATTACCCAATATTATTCGTAGTGTTTTCAATTTTTAATAATAATCCTTGCAGAATAGTCGATTCGATGCATAAAGTAATTATCTGATAATTGTGAAAAATACTCATCTACAGCCTTTCTTGCGCCCTCGAAATGACCATAATCGTCAATAATTAATACGCCGCCCTTTACAAGGCGAGGGAAGAGGATTTCTAGCTCAATTTTAGTCGATTCATACCAATCGGTATCTAGCCTTAGCAATGAAACTTTTTCAGGAATATTACCTGCTTTCAGCGTATCTTCAACTTTACCAATAATATATTTAATATTATCAATAGGATATCCAGTTTTTATCATATTATTTTTAACTTCATTCAAAGGAGCATATGCCCACATATTGTATTTTTCACTATTACGAGCAGCATTAACTAGTAACTCTTTACCTTTAATACCTGTTTCAACTTCAATATCATTTTCATCAGGATCAGTCATTCCCTCGAATGTATCGAATAACCATATATTTCTCTTATTTGATTGATTTTTCAGTAATTTCTTAGCCATTGCCATGCATGAACCCCCTTTCCATACTCCGCACTCAACGAAATCGCCTTCTATCTTATTTTGCTCGAGATAATCTATAGCGTTGAGTAGGGCATCTACTCTCTCTAAAGTAGTAGCGGTTGCATATTCTATCTCTTCATATAATTTTATATGTTCTTTATCAATATCATACGGATACTTCTTAAGATTAATTTTCCTGATCTCATAACCAATTTTCTTTAATATAAATTTTATTGTTTTCTTAAGCATAGGGTGACGTAACTCATATAACTTCGTATAATATATATTATGTTACTTATTAATAATTAGGTATAAATAGTGATCTGTTATTAAGCATGTACTTAGATATATATTGTTGACCTTCATTAGATGTTATCCAATTATAGAATATTGCAGCTCCGTTATGATTGATGTCTTTACAATGTTCATTACTAATAAGAACTATACCATATTGATTTCTTAACAAACTGTCATTCTCAAACAGGATTACATGATTTTGCTTATTTTTAAATTTTAACCAGGTTGCACGATCAGTATACGTATAAGCATTCATTCCAACTGCAACATTGAGTGTGGCACCCATTCCTTGGCCGGTTTCTAGATACCATCGATTTACCGAAGGGTTGGGTTTAATTTTGATGAGTGAATCCCAAATATGGAGTTCAGATAAATGGGTACCGCTTTCATCACCCCTAGAGATAAAAAAAGGCATGAATTGATATATTTTAGATAAAGCATCAGACAGATTTGTTGATGTTGATAATTTTATGGGATCAGACGATGGACCTACC
>ENA-OSEY01001994-OSEY01001994.1-marine-metagenome-genome-assembly--contig:-NODE-1994-length-13543-cov-2.856305_pt1 | contig 13543 bp, 10 predicted proteins | sample MGYA00248465_ERZ534230 | MGnify/ENA primary metagenome ERZ534230 (study PRJEB26409, sample SAMN06344110) | marine metagenome | isolation source: Sea water from surface | place: Atlantic Ocean:Southern... | reverse complement strand
AAAACTGATGGGGATAACGTGATGCGTAGGAAGCCTCGAGGCCGACTTTTTCAAGCATTGAGGCAACATAATCATCCTGACTTCGGCCGTCCAGCAATCCATGAATTTTGGGCGCTTCCCCAACGATATCTCGAACCCGCATCCTGGGATTCAATGATGCAAACGGATCCTGGAAAATCATTTGGATTTTAAGTGCAGCAGAACGTCCCTCAGGACTGGCAGCATTGGAGATGTCTTTGCCCCGATAATGGATGGTCCCCTCGGAAGGAGGAAGGATCCCGGTAATCATCCTGCCGAAGGTAGATTTTCCACAACCTGATTCACCAACCAGTCCAACCACCTCCCCCTGGTTGATGGAAAGGTCCACCCGATCCACTGCCTGAACGATTTCTTCCTGGACTTCCGCTCCAATTTTCCGTGCCATTCTGGCAGCCAAATCAAGATGTTTGACAAACCGCTTGGAGAGATTTTTGGTTTCCAGTAGGAAGCTCATGCCGCTTCCCGGTGCGGGTGATGACAGAACACATGACGACCTCCTTCGGCTTTCTGAACCGAGGGCATTCCCGCGCATGCCTCATCTGCTTTGGGGCACCGAGTCCGGAAGGCACATCCTTCGGGCAAGCTTAAAAGTGAGGGTGTCATCCCGGGGATTTGGTTCAGCCTCATTCCCCTTTGATTGTGGGAAGGAACGGATTCGATCAAACCCTTGCTGTAGGGGTGGAGGGGACGATCAAGAACTTCGTCGACACTTCCGGCTTCAACTATCCTACCGGCATACATGACACAGATCCTTTCTGCCAATCCTGCGACTACCGCAAGGTCATGGGTGATCCAGATCAGTGACGTCCCGGTTTCTCGGCAGAGGCGTTGGACCTCATGCAGAATCTGCCCCTGGATGGTAACATCCAGTGCAGTGGTCGGTTCATCGGCAATGATCAGATCTGGTTTATTCAGAAGCGCGATCGCGATCGCGACTCGTTGCCGCATTCCTCCGGAAAACTGATGGGGATACGCCCTCAGTCTTTCATCAGGAGATGCGATGCCGACTTTTCCCAGGGCATCCCGTGCCAATTCCCGAGCTGCAACTTTTCCCAGATTCTGATGCGCCTGAATGGCCTCGATCATCTGGGTATCAATCCGCAGCACAGGGTTGAGTGTCATCATCGGATCCTGGAAAACCATTGCCAGCTGGTTTCCACGGACCTTTCGCATTTCTTCTTCAGAAAGTTTAAGCAGATCTCGTCCCTTGAAAAGGATCTCTCCTCCCACAACCTTTCCCGGTGCATCCACAAGTCCCAGGATGGAAAATCCGGTGACGGTTTTTCCCGACCCCGATTCTCCCACCAGGCCAAGCACTTCACCACTCCCCAAGGAGAAGCTGATATCTTCGACGGCTTTAGCCACACCATCCCGGGTAAAAAAATGGGTCTGCAGATGCCGGACATCGAGGGTGGATTCAGGCATGCGGATCCTTAGAAAACATCATTGGTTTTCGAAAAACCACTGCAGCCAGTTTTGATTTCTCAACGGACCTCTGCCTTCCAGGGCCCTTCAAAACAACCATCATTTTTGCAGTCTCGGGTTCAAAACATCTCTCAACTGATCTCCAACCAAATTGATACTGATGATCGTAATCAAAAGAGCGATGCCGGGAAAGAAACTGATCCAGTATTTCTGACTCAGCATGTACTCGAATCCGTTGGCGATCAGCAGTCCCAGGGAAGGCTCGGTAATCGGGAGGCCTATCCCAAGAAAACTGAGGGTGGCTTCAAGAGAAATCGCATGGGCGGTCTGCAGGGTGCCTACCACAATCAGAGGAGGCAAACAGTTCGGAAGCAAATGTCGGAAAACAATCCTCCGGTGACTGAGGGCCAGGCAGGTCGCAGCTTCGATGTATTCCTTGCGCCGCTCGACCAGAGCACTGCCTCGGACAGTGCGGGCATAGTAAGCCCACTGTACCACCACCAGGGCAATGATGATTTTGTCAACTCCCTTACCCAGCAGGGCGACCAGCACCAATGCCACCAGAATCGCCGGGAAACCCAGTTGAATGTCCACCACTCGCATGATCAGGGTCTCCACCTTGCCGCCGAAATACGCAGCAATCAAACCAACCGCACCACCGATGCACAAGGCAATCAATCCGCTCAGGACCCCCACGCTGAGACTGGTCCGGAGACCGTAAAGGATTGCGCTCAATAAATCCCTTCCTGCTCCGTCAGTCCCGAGCCAGTAAGTCATCCCGGTGTAACTTTCGGAACCGGGAACCAGACGGCTGTCCAGCACATCAACCTGTGCCAGATCATAGGGATCGGTTGGAGAAATGAGGGGGGCAAAGAATCCCAGTATGAGAATCACCACCAGAACGAAAAAAGCGAATGTTGCGACTCTGCTTTCAAAATAATTCGCGACAAAACGTTGGAATGGAGTTTCCGCTGCGGTTAAGCCTTCTGCGGCACCATCCTGTAAGGAAGGATTTTTCATCGACATTTCAGCTTTGAACGTCCTGGAGGCGAACCCTCGGGTCGAGTATCGAATAGAGGACATCCACAACCAGATTGATGACGACAAACATCAAAACAATGATCATCAAATACGCCACCACCACGGGTCGGTCAAGGAGGTGGATCGAGTCGATGATGAGCTTGCCCATCCCGGGCCAGGCAAAGACGGTTTCAGTGACCACCGAGAAGGCGATCAACCCTCCCAGTTCCAATCCCAGGACCGTCACCACCGGGATCATGATGTTTTTCAGAAGATGGACCATGATCAGTCTGGATTCCCTGAGTCCCTTGGCCCGTGCGAATTTCATGTAGTCCTGGTGCACCACTTCACGGGTCCCCGCCCGCGCGAGCCGAATGACCAGTGACATTTTGAAAAGCGAGAGGTTGAGTGCAGGCATCAACAGATGGGAAAGTCCGTCCAGAGTCAAAAAACTAAGCTCCATTCCCCCCACCACCACTGTTTCTCCTCGTCCCGTCGAAGGCAACCATCCCAGCATCACGGCAAAGACCATGATCATCATCAGCCCCACCCAAAAGGTCGGAAGGCTGAAACCCAGGATGGAACTTGCCATTATGGTTCTGCTGACTTTGGCTTCAGGTTTCAACCCTGCGTAGACTCCGAGAGGAATCCCGATCACAATGGCCAGGATCAGGGCAGAGAAGGCCAGTTCGAGGGTCGCCGGCATGCGCATCAGGATCAGTTGCAGGGCCGGCATGCCAAAGATAAAGGACTTGCCAAGATCGCCTTGGAGGGCATTCGTAAGGAAATGCCAGTACTGCATGTGGATCGGTTTATCGAGACCGAAATGACGAATCACACGATCAATCTCAGCTTGATCGGCTTCAGGATTGATCAGCATGTCCACCGGATCACCAACCACATTGACCCCGACAAAAACCAACAACGACATCAAAAAAACAACAACGATGCTTTGCAACAAACGGCGGATGATGAAAACCGTCACGTCAGGCGGGTATGACTCGGGTGGGAAAAATCAAGAAGGCGGGTTCCGGGAAGAACCCGCCTCGATCATCAGGTGCGGTTAATTGGTAAACACACCGGAATAAAGGGTGGTTTCATCCGTCCTGGCTTTGTAACGGATGCCTTTTTTCGCTGCCCAGGTATTGACCTGGTAATGCAGGGGAATGATGCCCAGATCATTAATCGCCAATTCGGTTGCTTTGGCCAACAAATTCTGGCGTTTTGTTTCATCAATCATTGCCAATGCTTCTTCCACCATTCGATCCACTTCCGGATTGGAATAGCGTCCCCGATTGGAAGCGCCGAATCCGCGGGATTTGTCATAGGTGTGGAGCAATGATTTCAAGGGGGAGGAAGCTTCTCCGGTACCTGCACCCCAGCCTACGAGGATGAAACTGAATTCCGGAGTCTTTCCCGGACCTCCCCGAGACGCACGGTTGAAATAAACACTCTTGGGCATGGTTTCCACGGAAGTCCGGATTCCCACCCGGGAAAGCATTTGTCCGATGGCTTCGCAGATCTTGGCGTCATTGATATAGCGGTCATTCGGACCATGGATGGTCAACTCAAACCCGTTGGGGACGCCTGCTTCTGCCAGAAGCTTTTTGGCTCCTGCAGGATCATAGGGTTCGGGTTTCAGGTTAGGACTGACACCGAAAAAACCCTCGGGAAGCAACTGGCCTGCCTTGATTGCGACGCCTTCCATCACACGATCCACAATGGCATCTCGATTGATGGCCTTGGAAATCGCTTTTCTAACCCGATGATCCTGGAGAGGATTCTTGATCGAACCCCCGCCATTGGCCTTGACGAAAGGAGAATCCTGACGTTTATGGTCCAGGTGGAGGTAGATGACGCGGTTTGAAATTCCCTGGCTCAGTTCAATCCCCTGTTCATTCTTGAGCCGCTCAATATCGGTGGTCGGAACATTGTCGATGAAGTCCACATCTCCTGCCAATAGGGCTGCCATGCGGGAAGGAGCTGATTTGATGGGCTTGATGATGACTTGTTTCCATTCGGGCTTTTTCCCCCAGTAGTTTTCATTACGCTCCAAGACCAGACGGTCCCCGGGGATCCACTCGACAAATTTAAACTGACCGGTCCCGATGGCAGCTTTACCGTTGTTGTAATCTTCGGTGGTGGCACCCTGTCCATGTTTTTTGGAAATGATGCTGAAGGTCATCATGTCGTTAGGCATCAGCGGATAAGGACGTTCCGTTTTGATATGAACCGTGTGGTCATCAATTTTCGAAATCTTCTTACCCTTGAGATAGGTCATGAAACTTGAAGGAGAGTTGGGGACATTCGGGGCCCTCTCGAAAGTAAAAACCACATCATCAGCAGTAAAGGGACTGCCATCATGAAACTTCACACCTTTCCGTAACTTGAACTCCCAGGTCAGGTCATCAACTGCCTTCCATGAAACAGCCAAACCCGGTTGGAGTCTTTGCTTGTCATCAGGCATGATCAGCCGATCAAAGATTTCCCGCGCAAGCGCGTTGTTCGGTGTCAGATTATGGTAGTGGGGATCAATCGAGGAAGGCTCTCCCTTTATGCCCGCACGAAGTACTTGAGCTGAAACACCATTGGCCCAGACCAGGCACAACAGTGGAATGATTAGAGACAGGATCTTTTTCATTGCTGGTCCTTAATTATGGATTCAATTGAGAAAAAAGGATGAACACCTCATCCAAACTAAAAGCAAACTAGATAAATAGGTTTTCAACGTAGAATGTTCAAGGAAATTCCATAATTCCAGATGAGTGAACTCAAAAAGTTGAAGACATGAAAAGATCTGCCTAGAATGCCATTGTTGACAACCTGAGAATTCGTGAGATTTTCATGACCAAGCCAGATGAAATTAGTTATCCCGTTTTAATTCAAGCCCCGGATATTTCTGCTTATCAAAAAGGGAATACAGGAATCGATTACATTCACCATTTTGACTCAGGAAACCCCGGGCCGCATGTGATGATCAGCGCTGTGGTCCATGGAAATGAACTTTGCGGCGCGATTGCCCTCGACCACCTCTTTAAAAATGAGGTGAGGCCATTAAGGGGTCAGTTGAGTCTGGCTTTCATGAACGTGGCGGCATTCCAGAGTTTTGACCCGGAACAACCAAAAGACTCACGGTTTGTAGATGAAGATTTCAACCGACTCTGGACCCGGGAGGTATTGAACGGACCAAGGAAAAGCCTCGAGTTGGAAAGGGCAAGGGAAGTTCATCCGTATCTGGAAACGGTGGACCTCCTCCTCGACATCCACTCGATGCAGACTGCAACGATTCCCCTGATGATGGCCGGACCTCTGGAAAAAGGGCGGTCCTTGGCGCATCAGGTTCAGATCCCGGAAATGGTTGTCACCGACTGGGGGCACAAAGCAGGTCGGAGGATGAGGGATTATGAGGGATTTTCCGACCCTCAAAGCAGCAGGAATGCCCTCCTCATTGAGTGCGGACAGCATTGGCAGCCTGACAGTGCAGAACTTGCTATTGCATCGGCATGGAGATTCCTCTGGAAAACCGGAATGATTTCCGAAGAACAAGCGTCACCCTTTCAAACCGTCACCCTCCCCGAGAAACAACAATTTATCGAGGTTTCCGGACCCTACACCATCCAGACCGATTCATTCCGATTCACTGAAACATTTACCGGACTGGAAGTGATTGAAAAGGCGGGCACCGTGATCGGTTATGATGGTGAATCCGAAGTGACCACTCCATATGATTCCTGCGTTCTGATCATGCCCTCATTGAGACAGACCCCAGGGGCCTCTGCGGTTCGTTTTGGAAAGTTCATTGACGCCAAAGCTTAATTCCTTTTGGAGATTCGGCAAGGAATCCAGAGCCTTGCCTTCAGAGGAAGCTCATTTTTTTTGAATGATGGTTTTCAACGAATCGGGATTTTTTTTAAAGACACCGTTTTCGACGATCCCGTCGTGGCATGAAAATCCCTTGAGTTCCAGGATTTCACAGTATTTGTCGATGATGCGGCCCTGCCAGGGTTTTCCGTTACGGAACTCTCCCTCGAAAGTCACCCCGTTTTTCCAGTAAAACCGTCCTTCTCCGGATTGACGTCCTTTCTCGAACTGGCCCACGTATTTTCTCCCATCGGCAAAAAGGTAGGTCCCCTGTCCGTGACGCCGTCCCTTGAAATAATCACCGATGTAACGGTCTCCCTTACTCGATCCGCTTCCGTAGGTAAAATCTCCAAGACCATGGCGTAGCCCCATCTCAAAGTCGCCGACATAAACATGTCCTTCGGGAAACACCTGTTTCCCCCTGCCGTGACGTTTCCCGTCCCGGAATTCTCCAGTGTACTTCGTTCCGTCAGGCCAGATGAGGATTCCCATTCCTTCCCGAATTCCGGCCTTCCAGATTCCTTCATAACTGAAACCGTCCGGGCTTTTGTAACTTCCCCGCCCTTCGGGTTTTCCATCCTTGATCTCTCCCTCGTAGAGCCCGTCTTTCTCCGGGTTCCCTTCTTTGTTCCAACGTCTGGTTTTTAACTCGAGAAAGAGCCTTGGGTTACGGAACTCAAGTTCTTCCACCAGCCGTCCTTTTTCCCAAATCCCTTTGAGGCTCGATCCGTCAGGGAAAAACTGGATTCCCTGACCATGCCTGCGGTTGTTCTGAAAAATTCCTGAAAAGCGGTTGCCCGAAGGATCCTCGAACTCGATGTGACCGTGTTTTTTGCCCTCATGAAACTGTCCCTGGAAGGTGGCCTTGTTCAGGGATTTGAAGATCCCCTGCCCATGATAAAGGCCTTCTTTCCAGCCTCCGCTGTAGGTTGCTCCAAGAGGATGGGTTGCGATTCCCTGCCCATGAGGTAGGCCGTTTTTCTGTTCTCCGCGATAGACCCAGTGGGTGTCATCCTCTCCCCGGTTTTCCCATTCACTGGTTCCCGTTTCTTGGTAGAGAAGTTTCTGAAGGCTTTCACTCGAATACGCCTTTCCGGAAAAACAAAGAACTCCTCCTGCAAAGAGAACGAGCAGCAGGGAGAAACGAAAAAATAGAGGATGACAGCGAATATTTTTCGAAAAACCTAAAACCTGGAAAGAATTGATGCTGCCCTGAAACATGCCTCTGATCGATTCAGGAAAAAAGAGTTGTGATTCGGTTGATGAGGATGGAAACGATAATGTACTGAACCTTGTAAATTTATTCCACCCTGCTTTTGAAAAAAGATCCAAAACCGGTTTTTCAATACCGTTGAGAAACTTCACTCACCGATGATTTTGATCAATACCCGTTTACGCCGGTTCCCGTCGAATTCCCCGTAAAAGATCTGCTCCCACGTGCCGAAATGAAGCTTGCCTTCGGTGACGGCCACCACCACTTCCCGGCCCATCACCTGGCGCTTATGGTGGGCATCGCCGTTATCTTCTCCGGTCAGGTTATGGCGATAACGGCTGAGCGGTTCATGGGGTGCAAGTTCTTCAAGCCAGCGCTTGTAATCATGGTGCAGCCCTGGCTCGTCATCATTGATGAAGACCGAGGCCGTGATATGCATCGCATTGACCAGGCACATCCCTTCTCGGATTCCGCTTTCCCTCAATGCTTCTTCCACATCCTGGGTGATGTTGACAAAATCCATACGCGCCGGGACATCCATCCAAAGTTCCTTGTGATACGATTTCATGCTCTTTCTGGGATAAGGTGTTAATTCGGAAACAGTCTATCTTAGCGAAAATTCGACTCCTCTCACAGCCCTTTCAAAATCCGGAATGGATCATTAAAAAAATCCAACCTTTCCTATTGAACCGCCTTCAGAAATGAACCTCTTCGGGGGCTGGATTTCTGGTAATTTTACGAATGTTGTTCCCCGCTCCCGGGTGCTATTTTCAATGCATGGAGGCAACATGGGGTGCGCAACAGTTTTGCTCCTCCCTCGAGCGCACCCCGTCTTCAGTTGGATCTTCTGCGGACCACGGTGTTGAAACATTTCCAAAGCCTGATGAGTAAATCCCACGTCGACTCAACAGGGCTTGGAGGATCCTTTACGGCACCTTTAAGAATGTTTCTTCAGAGTCCTACGGTCTTTGTTTCTTGCTCCTTCAAACTTCACCCGGAAAAACATCATGAATGCGAAAGAAAAACACGTTTATCTGTTCAGTGAACTGGATCAGGCAGAAGCCTACGCCAAAGACGGCTGGGATTCGGTGCGCGGACTGCTCGGCGGCAAAGGGGCCAACCTCGCCGACATGACCCGGCTTGGAGTGCCTGTTCCTCCGGGATTGACCGTCACTACCGAATCCTGCAACGCGTTTTTGGAAGCCGGTGAAGAGTTCCCGGAAGGAATGTGGGACCAGGTGTTGGAAGGACTGAAAGCGGTGGAAGCGCAGATGGGAAGGAAGTTCGGAGACTTCCAGGATCCGCTGCTTGTGTCCTGTCGTTCGGGTGCCAAATTCTCGATGCCGGGGATGATGGACACGGTGCTCAATATCGGACTCAACGACGCAGTGGCTGAGCAGATGATACTCCAGACCAGCGAGCGTTTCGTCTTTGATCTCTATCGGAGGCTGATTCAGATGTTCGGCAGTGTGGTGATGGATGTTCCGGACGAAGTCTTTGAAGCGGTCATCGAAGCCCAACGCAAAGTCGCCGGGGTCAAGACCGATGCGGAAATGAATGCCGAGGATTGGAAGGTGGTCACCAAGCAGTTCAAACAGATCTACAAAACCTACACCCATGAGGATTTTCCAGAAGACCCTTACCTGCAGCTCAAACTTGGGACCGAAGCGGTGTTTAAATCATGGAACAGTAAAAGGGCCCATGCCTATCGGGATGCTGCAGGCATTTCCCATGATCTGGGCACGGCAGTCAACATCCAGGCCATGGTCTACGGCAACATTTCGGAGGATTCAGGAACCGGAGTCGCCATGTCCCGCAATGCTTCCAACGGCAGGAACGAACTCGAGGGCGATTTTCTGATGAATGCCCAGGGAGAAGATGTGGTGGCGGGAATCCGCATGACGGAACCGATCAGTGAGTTGAAAGCAAAACTCCCGGAAGTTTATGACCAGTTCCGTGAAATTGCACGCAAGCTGGAACAACATTACCGCAACATGCAGGACATGGAGTTCACCATCGAACGTGGAACCTTGTGGGTAGTCCAGACCCGTGACGGGAAACGAACCGCCCAGGCGGAAGTCCGGATTGCAGTGGAGATGGTCGAGGAGGGATTGATTTCCCGCAAGGAAGCGGTCCACCGGGTTAAACCTGAACAGGTGGATTTTTTCCTCCACCCGCAGTTGGATTCAAGAGCAATCAAAGACGCAAAAAAAATCGCCTCCGGCCTGAATGTCTCTCCCGGGGCGGCAGTGGGGATGGTTGCGTTCGATGCCGATACTGCAGAACGCTGGGCGAAGCAGGAAGAGAAGAAGGTGATCATGGTCCGTCCGGAAACCAAACCCGACGACGTGCACGGCATGCTTGCCGCAGAGGGGATCCTCACCAGCAAAGGAGGCCGCACCAGCCACGCAGCCCTGGTCGCACGCCAGTTCGGCAAGCCCGCGGTGGTCGGAGTCAGTGAACTCGAGCTCGACCTGGTTGCAAGAAAAATGGAGGTCGGCGGCGACATCATCGAAGAAGGCGACTGGATCTCCCTCGATGGAACCCTGGGTGAAGTCTACCTGGGGCAGCTTCCGACGGTCGTCCCCGATATCAAAAACCCCGGGCTGATCAAACTGCTGAGCTGGGCGGATGAAATCCGCAAGCTCGGGGTTTGGGCCAATGCCGACTACCCCAGGGACGCACAACGGGCCCGGGAATACGGGGCGGAGGGAATCGGCCTCTGCCGCACCGAGCACATGTTTTTTGAAGCAGACCGGATGCCCATCGTCCAGGCCATGATCATGGCCAGGCATGTCCTGGAACGAAAGGAATCCCTGGATCAGCTTCTCCCCCTGCAGCGCGAAGATTTTGCAGGGCTTTTCCGGGCCATGGACGGCCATCCGGTGATCATCCGCCTGATCGATCCTCCGCTGCACGAATTCCTCCCCTCTTACGACGAACTGGTTCAGGGTTTGGCGGATCTCAAGGTCCGGACCCAGCATTTCCATACCCTCAGTGAAATCGACAGTGCCCTGGCCGAAATCCGGGTCAAGCAGGATTACCTGGAACAGGTGGAGGCATTACGTGAACTGAATCCGATGCTTGGAACCCGAGGGGTAAGACTCGGGATCCTGATCCCGGAATTGACCCAGATGCAGGTCCGGGCGATCTTCGAAGCCGCCTGCATCTGCTCCAAAGACGGGGTCAACGTCCAGCCCGAAGTGATGATTCCCCTGACCTCTCATGTCAATGAACTCAAGATCCAGCAGTCGCAGCTTGAGGAAGTCGCCCGTGAGGTGATGAAGGAGCAGGATCTGGAAGTGAAGTACAAATTCGGGACGATGATCGAACTTCCAAGGGCCGCATTGACAGCAGACGAAATCGCGGAAGTCGCACAGTTTTTTTCATTCGGCACCAACGACCTGACCCAGACCACATTCGGCATTTCCCGTGACGATACCGAAGCGGGATTTTTGATGGAGTACATCCAGCGTGGAATCCTCAAGGAAAATCCCTTTGTGAGCATTGATCCGAACGGGGTTGGCAAACTGATCGACATCGGGGTCCAAGGGGGGGGCGGAAGACCCGGCCCGGTCTTGAGGTTGGCATCTGCGGAGAACACGGCGGGGATCCGAAAAGCATCGCCCTCTGCCATAAGCTGGGATTGAACTACGTTTCCTGTTCACCCTTCCGTGTCCCCATCGCCCGGATGGCGGCGGCGCATGCGGTCCTAGCAGAGGATTCCTGAAAAAAACCGGGAGGGCTTTCTGTTGATTTTCAGGGGGAATCCCCTTCGCGGTTAAGCTGTTCCAGCAATGGCTGATGGATCAGGCCGTTGCTGGCAACCACCTCGCGTTCCATCAGGTTGAAAGGATCGTTGTTCAGCTTGCTCACCTGCCCTCCGGCTTCTTCGACGATCAACACCCCGGCCGCCATGTCCCAGGCACCAAGTTCCAGTTCCCAGAATCCATCCAGCCATCCCCGGGCGACATGACAGAAATCCAATGCGGCCGCACCAGCCCTGCGCACTCCCTGGGTGCGGTCGGTGAGAAGCTTGAAATGTTCGATGTTACGGGACCAGAGTTCGTCGTGGGTATAGGGGAAACCGGTGGCCAACAGGGATTGTCCGAGATCCTTGGTTTTGGAAACCTTCAGGGCTTTCCCATTACAGAAAGCCCCGCCGCCTGAGGTGGCGGTGTATACCTCTTTGCTGGTGATGTGACTCACCACCCCGACCAGCGGGAGATTTTCCCGATAGAGCGCAATCGAAACGGCATAAAACGGGTAACCATGGACAAAATTCGTGGTCCCGTCCAGGGGATCGATGACCCAGAGGAATTCTGATTTCCCCTGCTCCGCTCCGCCTTCTTCGGCAAGGATCTGGTGCTCCGGAAACTTTGATTTCAAAAGCTCTTTGATGATCTTTTCCGAACCCAGGTCCACATGGGTCACCAGATCGGTATCACCTTTATAACCCACTTCCAGAGTTTTCTCAGATTCCTGCCGAATGAATGCCGAGGCTTTATCCGCAGCCTCCAAAGCCAGTTCAAGATACGGATTTAGATCGTCCATGATGTTTGTGGATGGAGTGAATGGTTTCCGGAACACACCGTTTGGATTCCGGTTTCAGAGTGCTTCTCCGGAAGGCTGCTTTTTATTGACCTTTGGAGGTTTGAAGGCTTCCTTACGGATCGAATACTTGGTCAGCAGTTTGTGTAACTGGCGGGTGGTGATCCCTGCGGTTTCTGCCGCACGATTGACCCGTCCCTGGTGCATCATCAGCAATTCCTTGAGGTACTGGCGTTCCACCTGTTCGAGGCTTTGCCTGCGCACTTCTGCAAGAGGGAGTTTGGCATCGAGCAACACCTCGGCGGTGTGTCCGTCCTGAGCCAGGATTTCCTGGGGAAAATTTTCCGCACTGAGAACCCTTGTTTGTTCCAGGATGTAGGCCCGTTCGATGATATTTTCCAGTTCACGCACATTACCGGGCCAATCGTATTGCTTGAGCGCCTTGATGACAAACGGGTCAATCCCCTGAATGTCCTTGAAATAATGCTGGTTGAACCATTCGATCAGGGAATCAATGATCTGCGGTATGTCTTCGGTGCGTTCCCGAAGCGAAGGCAATTGGATCGGAAAAACACTGAGACGGTAATAAAGGTCCCTGCGGAAACTTCCTTCCTCACAGAGAGCACTGAGGTCTGAGTTGGATGCAGTGATGATGCGGACATCTGCTTCAATCGGCTGTTCTCCTCCGACCCGTTGAAAAATACGCTCCTGCAAAACCTGGAGCAGTTTGATCTGGGTTGAAGGGGAAATGGTGTTGACTTCATCCAGAAAAAGCGTACCGCCCTGGGCTTTGTCAAAGCGCCCGAGTTTGCGTTTGTTCGCTCCGGTGAAAGCTCCTTTTTCGTATCCGAACAATTCGCTTTCCACCAGGGTTTCCGGAATCGCCCCGCAGTGAAGGTGGACAAAAGGCATGTCGCTGCGGCTGCTGTGCTGGTGAATCAGCTTGGCAATCATTCCTTTCCCGACCCCGGTGTCTCCCAATAGCAGCACCGTCGTCCGAGTTGGAGCCACCGACTTCAACTTCTCCAAAACCTGACGCATCCGTGGACTTTGGGTGCGGACTACCTTCAACGCTTCCGGACGCCAGAACAGATCCGATTCCAATTCGCTCATCACACTAAAGAACCAACTCCTTCAAAGGAATTTTCCTCATTCAAAAACAGGATAAAATTGAATTTCTAGATTTGGCAGAGGTTCTAAATCAAAGCAAGAAAAAAATGGACTGCTTGAATGACTCGAACAGGATCCTCTTTCGGGAGGCTGAAATCATACTCCTGAAATACCTTCCCTTTGGATAAATAGAAATGGGCTTTGAAAAAAGAATCTCTTACCAAAACCGAATGCTCTTGATTCTTCAATTCACCAGAGGAACCCTTTGATAAATATCTAATCCAGGATTTATCAGAAAATCCAATCATCCTCCGCGCACCCGTA
>ENA-OSEY01001993-OSEY01001993.1-marine-metagenome-genome-assembly--contig:-NODE-1993-length-13545-cov-2.380829_pt1 | contig 13545 bp, 10 predicted proteins | sample MGYA00248465_ERZ534230 | MGnify/ENA primary metagenome ERZ534230 (study PRJEB26409, sample SAMN06344110) | marine metagenome | isolation source: Sea water from surface | place: Atlantic Ocean:Southern... | reverse complement strand
CCAACCGCAGGCTGCCAGCACCTGAATCGCCGTTGCCGCAGTCCTCGCCAGCCCGCCGCTCTCTCCTTTTGACGCCATTGAGCGGATGAGCACCCGATCACCTAAGCCGTGGTTCTGCATGCGGACGCGATCACCGAGTAATGCACCGCCTGAGAAAGGCGATGTGGGGTCCACGGCCAGAACCGCGGTCCTGTCAAAGGAGTCGGTTGTGTGAGGCAGCAGCGCGCTAATGAGAGAAGACTTTCCTGCACCTGGCGGCCCAGTAACCCCGATCACTACCGATTCAGCCTTCATGCCGGCGAGACTGGCACGTATCTCGGCTTCCGCGCTCGGGTCTCGTTCTACGTGGCTAAGAAGGCGGGCCAGGCTGGAGCGATCTCCATTTAGAGCAGACGCGAGTAACGTCTGCGTCGTTGCCTCGGTCATCGTTCTTACTTTTTGTCGGTAAGACGCATGGCGGCGTCTACGATATCCGTTAATTGAGACCCGGGTGGGTAAACCTCTACTCCCAAGGCCTCAAGTTGTTTGGTAGCTCTGGGAGTAATTGTGCCGCCGGCAAATATCGGCAGTGCGGGGCGGGCACGCTGCACGCTCTCGATCGCTCTGATTGCCACATCAATGTGACCGCCGACATTGAGGCCTACGAGGTCAACGTCTTCATCTACCGCCGATGTGACGATGTCATCGGTGTTGGCCATGCCGATCATTATCACTTCAAAGCCTGCATCACGAAGTGCTCTGGCGACGATAGTGGGGCCGCGCCAGTGGCCGTCGAGGCCGGTTTTGGCCATCAGTATCCGCTTTTGCAATCTAATCCCCCCAGCGCTCAATCACGTCTGAATCGGTGTATTCCAGTTGCCGAAAACTTCTCTGTAGACGTTACCGATTTCGCCCAGTGTGACTTCAGCCGACATCGCTTCCATCATCGCGGGCATGATATTTGTATCACTGCGGCAATCAGCCTCGAGCTGCTTCAGAGCCGAGGTTGCAGCCTTCTCATGACGGGTTCTGAGAACGTCATTAAGACGCGCTGTTGCCACATCAAAGGCGTCATCGGTTCCCATGAAGCCATCCACCTCAAAGGGTGATTCGTCGTCCTGAAAGCAATTCACGCCGATCACCTGCTGGTCGCCGTTTTCCATGTCCATGAACTCTTGATATTGATTCTCTGCGGCGCGCGCGTGCAACCAACCTGAATCTAAAGTGGCCAGGTAGCCGCCCTGGTTTTGAATTTCCTCAAAAAACTCCCAAGCCTTCTCAGCTAGCTGAGCAGTGAGTGTTTCGACATAGTACGAACCGCCCAACGGGTCCGTAACGTTGGCTATTCCTGTTTCTTCCTGAAGAATCTGCTGAATCCTCACCGACATTTGGTGCGCATGTTCTGAGGGAATTGACAGGGCTTCGTCGTAACCCGACACGCCGAGTGACTGCACTCCGCCAAAAACAGCTCCAAGGGCCATCAAGGTGCCTCTGACAATATTGTTCAGCGGCTGTTGGTAGGTCATTTTTGATCCCGCGGTAACGCAGTGGATTCGCAGATTGGCCACTTTGGGGTCGGTTATGCCGTAGCGCTCTCGTAGGAGGTCAGCCCACATCAGCCTGGCGGCCCTCATTTTGCAGGCCTCCTCGATAAATTCGATCGAGGCTCTGAAGCTCACGCCACCGCAGGCTTTGGCGGCTTTGGTCAGATCTACGCTACCCCTTCTCTTGATTTCATCGAGATATTCAACGGCATTGGCGAACAGGACGCCCAACTCTTGATCTGGATTGAGACCAGTGTCTGCCGCGTTATAGCCGGCTATTGACACTGGTACCCAATAAGGCAGGTAGCGATCGCAGAATTCGATGATGTCGGCATTGAATCGGAGACCCGGCAGCGTCGGGATCTGCTCCTTGGTCACACATCCCAAGTACGTCAGATTGAAGTCGCTCTGACCCGTGCCGGGTAATTTTGCTAGGTCAAATCCTCGCTGTTTGGCAACGGTCCAGTAGGCGGCGAGGGCGAAGGGCGCGTGTTGAACAACGGCGCCCCCCGCGTGGCCGAAGCTGCTGTCCACAGGCAAGCCGTCCATACAGATGGCTGTGTCGCGAACACTTTGCATGACGGCCCCGGTTAATCCAACATCTTCGCGCCGCGCAACAACTTCCGGGTGGTCGACGTTGTAGCAGTGATCGGCGGTGTTGCGATCATGCTCCATGATGAATCCCGTTTCGCCATTTTTCAGCAGAAACTTAATGCGCTCATTCTCGTCTTCGGGTTTACCGAAGCCGCTGAGTTGAAAGATTCTCCAGGGCTTACTGCGATATCCGGATGGGTGAAAGCCACGATGGTACGGTGCCTCGCCAGGTGCTGCCGCGGCCCGATCCCTGTGTTCATCAGGAATATCATCACCGGTGTAAAATGATTTGAGTTCTATTCCGGAGCGAGAGAAGACCGCCTTGTCGGTGGATTTTTTTTGCATCTGATTGCCACTTTATTTATCGGTTTTTGGGCCTAACGCGCCGGAAGCATACCCCAATTTACTTATCAGTATCACATTGATACTCTCAAGTCATAACTACAACAAAGAGGCCTTTGATGTTTTCTGCTAACAGCGCCACGCTGGGTTTAACAGCGACAGAACGAGTGCATATTGGCCGCAGAGCGGCTGAGGCTCTGGCAGAGGAAGTTCAAACGCTGGGTGCACAGCGCGTCTTTTTGCTGGTTAGCACGACCCTCAGAACTACCACCACTGAAATCAGCGATATCGAAGCAGCTTTGGGTGATTCCATAGCCTGTGTTTTCGATGGCATCAAGGCCCATGGGCCCAGATCAGATGTTCTCGCCGCGCTAGAGGAAGCCCGCGCTGTTGACGCTGACCTCATCATTACTGTAGGCGGAGGTTCGGTCACCGACGCGGGCAAAGTTGTTGCCTTGGGGTTAAAACACGGCTTCGAAAAGCATGAAGATTTCGAGGGGTTTTATGTTTATGTCGATGAGGCGGGTGAAACGGTCGTTCCGCAATTTGACGCGCCGGAGATAAGAGTCATTTGTTGTCCAACGACTTTGTCGGGTGGTGAATTCAACACCATGGGTGGGGTGACGGATGACAAAGAGAATAAAAAGCAGGGCTATACGCACAGGATGATGGCGCCGATCGCGATCGTTCTTGACCCTGCTCTCACAATACATACTCCCGAATGGCTGTGGTTCTCAACCGGCGTCAGAGCCCTGGATCACGCCCTTGAAGCCTTGGGCTCCACACACTCAAACCATTTTTGTGACGGCATTGCAGGCAGTGCGCTCCGATTGTTAGGTAGTGCACTGCCGCAGGTAAAAGCCGATGGCACGGATCTGGATGCGCGTCTGCGATGCCAGGTAGGTGCTTGGCAATCTATGATTCCAGTCATTGGTGGCGTGCCCATGGGCGCGAGTCATGCCATCGGGCACGTACTGGGCGGCACCGCTGATGTACCTCATGGTTATTGCTCTTGCGTAATGGCCCCCTCGGTACTTGCTTTCAATCAATCCGTTAACGGTGAGAAGCAGAAGCAAATCAGTGCCTGTCTGGGCCAGCCGGACCGTGCAGCAAGCGAGATTGTCGATGAATTCATTACGGGTCTGGGAATGCCGCGAAGTCTGACCGCTGTGGGCATCACTGAAGATCAACTGGACCTGATCGCTGAGTACACCATGCTGGATTTTTGGTCTCGCACCAACCCCAGAGAAATAAGTGGACCCGAGGATGTGCGCGGTATTCTGGAGATGGCGCTCTAAAGCATGATTAACGCAACCCTCCAGCCTGACTTTGATCTGAAAGATGAAGTGTCGGACTTTAAGAAGAAAAGAATTCGTGAAGAAGCTTGCAACCTGTTCTACGAGTTGGGTTACGAGAGCACGACGCTCGACGCCATAGCGAAGCGTCTCAAGGTAACCAAACCCTTTTTATATAAGCACTACGACAACAAGGGAGAGCTTCTCTTCGATATTTGCCGCACCGGTATCGCGCTCTCTCTTGATGCAGTGAGTGCTGCATGCTCCCAGCCGCGACCCTCTACTGAGAGATTGCAGTGCCTCGCAGAATCGGTACTGGAGGTCATTTTCGAGTATCAAAAATTTATCGTGGTTTACACGAGAGAGGAGAAAAATCTGCGGCCCGCGGAGGCGAGGGAGATCAGAGAACAGCGGAAGCTGTTCGATCATCAATTAGCTGATTTGCTTCGTGAAGGCGACCAAACAGGTGAGTTTCAGGTTTCTGACCCTCTGTTAACCGCTAACACCATTGGCGGAGTAGTCACCTGGGTTTCGCTCTGGTATTCGCCGGATGGCAAACGATCGAAGCTGGAAATACTGACACATGTATTGGAGATGATCTTCACGATCGTTGCCTCAAAAAAGGCTTTTCGCCCATTGGGTGGTTCAGTGGGCCAACTCGGAAATATCCCGTCTGTAAGATCCATCAGCCCCGTGGGAGGCAAGCAAGATGAGCGTTGAGCAAGCTGTGACCACAGATCCCAGAGTGCTGCCAAGGGAGCGTTGCGTTACCCGTTATTTATTGGACGACCTCGCAAAAACGCAGCCAGAAAAAGAATTTGCCGTATTCGAGGACGGCGAGGCCTGGTCTTACGAGGCGGTCAGAAGGAAAGTCAGGACCTTGGCGGCGGGCTTCGCCGTGCAAGGCGTCAAGCAGGGTGACCATGTTGCCGTATGGATGTTTGATAGTAAGGAAGCCATTCTGACTTTCTTTGCTATCAACTATCTGGGCGCTGTATTTGTTCCCCTCAATACCGCTTATAAGGGGCAGGTGCTCAGTCATGTTTTAGACATTTCAGACGCGACCGTGATGGTTGCACATGGTCAATTACTGGAGCGCCTTGATGCAGTCGAAACAGCGCAGATTGCCAAAGTCATTCACCTGGGCGACAACACGGCCGCAACCGATTATGAGTTTGTAGATTTCTCAGCCGTCACCAGCGACGCGTCTGAGCCCCCCGATTTACTCAAGCCTATTGAGCCGTGGGATACGCAGTCGATCATCTTTACTTCCGGGACAACGGGCCCGTCCAAGGGTGTGCTGTCGTCTTACCTCCACATCTTTACTAACGCCGGGCCGGAAACGTGGCATTTTGTAACTGGCGAGGATCGTTTTCTCATCAATATGCCTATCTTTCATATAGGTGGTATGGGTGTGATCTTTGTCATGCTATGCCGAGGCGGATCGATCGCTGTGATGGACGGTTTCGACACCGAAAAGTTTTGGCCTTTTGTCAGGGAGAGCCGCACCAGCGCCTTTTTCCTGCTCGGAGTGATGACCACGTTTTTGTTGAAACAAGAACCCTCCGAGCATGACAAGGACCATAGTGTCCGCCTGGCATTCATGGTGCCGTTAACTGAGACCTGCACCGAGTTTTATGAGCGGTTTGGGATTGACGTTTACACAATTTTTAATATGACCGAAATTTCGTCGCCCATTGTCTCCGAGCCCAATCCGACCAAGCGCGGAACCTGTGGTAAGAAAAGGGATGGTGTAGACGTCAGACTTGTTGATGAAAATGACTGCGAGGTATCGCTTGGCGAGATCGGCGAGATGATTGTCAGGACCGATCGACCGTGGGGTATGAATAGCGGTTACTACAAAAATCCGGTGGCTACGGCAGAGGCGTGGCGCAACGGGTGGTTTCACACGGGAGATTGCTTTCGGCAGGACGAGGAGGGCTACTTTTACTTCGTTGATCGGATGAAAGATGCGATGCGTCGTCGCGGAGAGAACATTTCATCTTTTGAGGTAGAGGCTGAGGTCGTTGCCTACCCCGATGTCCGGGAAGCTGCCGCCTATGCTGTGCCGAGCGACCTAGGCGAAGATGATGTAATGATTTCTGTCGCCCCTGTAGCGGGCAAAGATATTGATCAGACTGCCCTCATGAATTTTTTGGGTGACAGAATGCCTTATTTCATGGTGCCGAGGTACATCAGGGTTCTGGAGGAATTGCCTAAAACGCCGTCATCCAAAGTGATGAAGCACATCCTGAGATCTGAGGGTGTCACACCGGATACTTGGGATCGTGAACAGCACAACATCAGTTTTAAAAGAGAGAAAAAAGTTGGCTAGCTATTCTAAAACTATCTAATCGATGTGAAAGGGGAGTGACCATGAGAAAGAAAAATCATGCGCAGCTACTGGGTTTAGGGGTGATGTTTTTGACCGGCTCTGTGAGTGTTCTTGCGCAGGACAACGCTCTAGAGGAAGTGGTAGTGACCGCCACCAAACGTTCTGTTGCGCTTCAAGATCTCGCGGGATCTGCCAACGTTTTGGGCGCAGATAAGTTAGGTCCCGGTGGTATTCAGGAAGTGCGTGACATGCAGGTTGACATACCAAACCTGTCTCTGGGCGATCAATTTGGTTTCGCTCGTGTCTTTATGCGTGGCATCGGCATGACCAGTATCGACATTGGCGGCGAGGGCGCAGTGGCATTCCTCCAGGACGGCGCGATTGTGCCTCGCCCAGCAGCTCAGTTAATGGGTATGTTCGATCTGGATCAAGTCGAAGTGCTGCGAGGTCCGCAGGGTACTCTTTACGGTCGTGGTGCCACAGCTGGCGCAATTAATATGGTAACGGCCAAGCCCGGCAAAGAGCTTGGCGGATACTTGAGTGTGACGGCGGGTAACTACGGCCTTGCGCAGTTCAAGGGCGCCATTGATGTGCCGATGGGCGATGCGTTGTCGATGCGACTCGCGGGAAGTCTGGACAGCAGGGATGGCTACGGCAATAACATTTTCACCGGCTCAGACATCAATGATCGGGATGCCAGTGCCTACCGCGCAACATTCGTCTATGACGCTGGCGGACCCCTAACCGCAACCCTTTCTGCTCAATACTATGAGGAAGACGACAATAACTATGCCTTCAGTTATTTCGGCCAGTCCGAGGGTTCGAGCATACCTGTACCCTTTGGCGTGCCTATTCTTGGCGGCAATACCGTGGGTATGGTGGGTGGTGGATTTTACGATATCAACTCCGACCAGGAGCCTATTAACGATCGCGACGGGCAATTGATCAACCTCACTATTGATTATGCCTTCAACGACCGCTGGAGTCTCAAATCCATTACCTCCTCTCAGAGTATGGATCGCTTTCTGAGAGATGACCTGGATTCAACGGATGCCAACCTGTTTGGTCAGAATAATTACACCGAAGAAAGCGACTCGTTTGGACAGGAGCTGATCCTCAACTACTCGGCAGACCGGCTCGATGTGCTGGGTGGGGTGATGTATTTTGAAGAGGATCTGTATGGCGAAGTCAGAGTTCCCCTGACTAATTTGTGTTTCTTGCTTGCGCCTGCAGCTTGCGGGACCCCGGTTGGCGATTTTCTTAATGGAGGCAATTACCTGCAAGATGGCGATGTGGATATTGAAGCCTGGGGTGCTTATGTCGAAGCGAACTACAGTATCTCTGATAAATGGTCAGTGATTGCTGGTCTGCGCTACAACTATGAGGAGAGAGATGGGACCGGCTCTTTCATTTTTGATGCGATCTCTCTCAATGTTCCGACCAACCAGCGAGAGAGTTGGAATGATCTAACCCCCAGAATTACGCTGCAATACTCTCCAAACGACAACATGCTTCTCTATGCGACTTATACGGAGGCGTTTAAGTCAGGCGTGATAAATACGGGTAGCACTAGCCCGCCGCTCGATCCGGAGACTGTCGATGCCTTTGAGGTGGGCCTGAAGGGGCAAAACGCGAGCGGGACGCTACGTTACTCCGTCGCAGCATTTTTCTATGACTATCAGGACATGCAGATTTCCTTTGTGGATGAGACCAGCACCGTCTCGACAGTTAACGCGGCAGAAGCGGAAAATTCAGGGATTGAACTAGAGATCGACGGTAGCCTCGGTAACGGATTCGCGTTTGATTTTTATCTGACATACCTCAATGCTGAGTATCAGGAGTTTTTCAATGGTGATTATGCCAATGGCTTTGCGATCACTGATCTCAGTGGCAATACGCTCCCTAACGCACCCGAGAGCACAGCAAAGCTGGGACTGACGTGGGAGGGCGCTGTTGGTGGCGGCACGTTGACTGTTCGGGGCGAGGCTTACTACCAGGATGATGTGTACTTCACGGAGTGGAACCGAGAGGATGCCTACCAAAAATCCTACGAGCAAATTAACGCATCGGTAGATTATTCATGGAATGACCAATGGTTGCTCAGCCTGTGGGGTCGTAATTTAAGTGATGAAGAAGTGATGTCTAACAACATCATCACTGCGCCTCTGTATGATTCGCTTCGGGTGGGCGCAGTGCTTCCCCCACGCACCTACGGAGCGACCGTTACCTATCAGTTCTAGCGCAGAACTTGCGACGCGGAACTAGAGTAGTGACTGGTTTTAATTTCAACCCAATGGATCCCGATATGCTTCGGGATCCATACCCCATATTCCGAGAAATGCGTGAAACAGACCCCATCCACCGGTCTGATCTCGGCTTCTGGGTTGCTACTCGTTACGATGACTGTCGCTCGATCCTCATCGATAAGTCTTTTGGGCAGGGCGATTTTGTCAAAAATATTCAGCTTTTCTACGACGACTCATTCGATGTTTTAGCGCAGCCCGCCTACGCTTGGCTCTCTCGGGTTTTCGTTATGCAGGATCCGCCACAACACACCAGAGTGAGAGACCTAGTAGCGAGCGCGCTGTCGCTCAAGCGGATTACGGAAATGGCGCCACGGATAAGGCGCCTCGCACAGCAACAGTTACAGAAGTTTGCTGAGCGCGAGGATGCGAACTTCATCACCGACTTCGCCTACTTGTTTCCTACGCTAGTGATGTGCGACATGCTGGGCATGCAAGAAGGGGAGTTTTCCTGGGAGCTTCTGGCCGAGCTCAATCAGGCAGTGGCAGATACTTTCCCCGTTTTTGAAACGCGTGCGCTTGAGCCAGATGAATTAGCCCTGGCTAATCGGCAGATGGAGTTCTTAACAGAATTTTTCGACGAGCTCTTTCAGAGAAGAAAGAAGCATCCCCGAGACGATCTCACTACCGCAATGGTCAGCGCTGGCGATGGTGAGGATGCTTTAACACCAGAAGAGCTGAGCACCTCTGTCATTGGACTATTCGGCGCCGGGTTTGAAACTACAGCCCACATGATCGGAAACGGGTTATTTTGTCTTGGCGACAACCCAGAGCAGCGACTTAAGTTGCGGCACAATATGAATTTGGTGGATGCAGCGGTCGAAGAGATTCTTCGATTTGAATCATCCCTGCAGGCGACGTATCGCACGGCTCTTGAACCGAGAGAGGTCGCTGGGCAAAAGATTGAAGTGGGAGAGCGTGTTTTAACCATCGTGGCAGCCGCTAATCGAGATGAGCGTCACTTCGACAATCCAGAGTCCTTTGATATCAGCCCCAGATCGCAAAAGCCGCTCACGTTCGGGGGCGGCATCCACTACTGCGTTGGCGCGGCGCTCGCTCGTTTGGAGGGCAAGATATTCCTAGAGGAGTTGTTCTCAGGCTACCCCAACTTCTCTGTCGATACCGAGTCAGCGCGACTCAGAGGGGCCTTTTTGTTTCGCGGTTACGAGGACCTGCGAGTCACTCTGCGGCCATGAATGATGCCGACTGAACAGCGCCAGAAGCTCGCTCTGGGTTTATTCATGCCCAATTGTTCTAACATGCCCTCGATCTCGACCCACCGCGTCGTTAAAGATCAATGGACATACGAGCATAACGAGTCTCTTGCGCTAGCTGCAGAAGGTTATGGCTTTGAATATTTGTTCCCAGTCTCGCGTTGGCGAGGTTTTGGTGGAGAGACCAATTTTCTGGGTACGTCGCTCGAGACCACGACCTGGGCAGCCGCACTCTTGCGAGCCACTAGTTCCATTAATGTGTTCTCCACTGTTCATATCCCTCTCTTTCACCCCTTTGTCGTGGCCAAGATGGGGGCAACCCTCTCACATATGAGCGGTAACAGATGGGGGTTGAATGTCGTGAGCGGTTGGAGCGAGAGAGAGTTCGGTATGATGGGCATCTCTCTCGCAGAGCACGCTCGTCGATATGAGCGGACCAGTTGTTTTGTCGAAATTCTCCAAAAACTGTGGTCTGCGGAAGCTCAGCCATTTGACTACGAGTGCGACTGGTACTCAGTCAGTGGAGGAGAGTCCTCTCCCATACCTGATGTACCGCCTATGATTGCCAATGCGGGCGTATCGGAGGACGCAAAAATTATGACGGCGCGATTGTGCGATTGGGCCTTTATCTCTACTCCTTCAGTCGACGCGGTGGGCTCGATCATTGACGACATCGCTTTGAAGGCCGAGGGTTTCGGGCGGTCAGTCAAAACTGCGATCTTCCCGTTCCTGATCTGGGGTGAGTCCCGAGCCGAAGCTGAGGACCGGCTGGCGTCGATTATCTCTGAGAAGGATGAGGTCGCCACGGCAAACTGGCTTCATGACCTCTCCGCTGGCAGCGGCTCTTTTGACGCCTTCACCAGCGATATGTTGGCGGCTTCTGGTGGTGGCGTGCATATGGTCGGCAGTGCTGCCGATGTTGCAGAACAACTCATCGACGCACACCGAGCCGGCGTCAGCGCGGTGATGTTGACGTTTCCTGAGTACTTGGACGATTTGCACCGATTCGCAAAAGAAATACAGCCAACGCTTACAAAAGCGGATTGTATTGCCGCAAATTAGATATACATCCGCGCTGCCAAACGGCTACCAACCTTACTCCGTGGTGAGACAACCTATCGAAACCCTTTTCCCAGCATGCACTGGTGTCATTAGTGCGCTCACCAAGTTTATTGAGGCACCGCCATTATGCCTTGCTCTGAGATTAAAACGTCTGCGGCGTTAGCCTAAGCGCAGCTAATGCGGTATTAAGCCCGAGCGGTATCTCGGTTGACTAAATCGCCGTCCAGCCACCATCCACTGAGAACAGCATACCGGTGACAAAGCTCGACGCATCGCTCGCCAGCCACATGGCGGCTTTGGCCACGTCTTCAGGGGTGCCCAGACGATTCATGGGGTGACGGCTGGCGAGATGCGCGCGATCTTCTTCTGGTACCGATTCCCTCAGCAGTGGCGTTTCGATGAAGCCGGGGCAAATCGCGTTAATGCGAATGCCAGAGTCGCCATATTCCACGGCAGTGTTTCGTGTGAGCCCCCCCACGGCGTACTTTGATGCAACGTAAAGCCCCGCACCGGGGAAGGTGGTTTTGCTCAGCGCCGAAGCCATGTTGATGATGTGTCCTGAGCCGGTGGGCGACATGATCTTGAGACTCTCGCGCATGCAGAGCCACACCCCTTTGAGATTGATGCCCATGAGCCGGTCGTAGTCGGCCTCGTCTGTTTCCTCGAGCGGTACCAAAGGTGAGCCGACGCCCGCGTTGTTGAGCACAATATCCAGTGCCCCCAGCGCTTTCACGCTGTTGGCGAAGAAGTCTGCTACGGCATCGGCGCTGGCCACATCACACAGCTGGCCATAGTGATTCCCGCCGATGGCGGTGAGCGATGCCAGCGCTTCATCCAATCGTGCCTGCTCGACGTCGCAGATCGCGACATCCGCACCGGCAGTCACAAACGCTTCCGCACAGGCTAGGCCAATGCCAGCGCCCGCGCCCGTGATCAGTATATTTTTGCCTTTCAGTGACAGCTCCATGGCAGCCCCCTAATTCAAACCTGTCCAAAAGAATACTCGGGTTGCTCCCTCTGCGCTAAGTGATTAGGCAAAGCCGCAGACTTCCAATTAGACTTCGCCCATGCATTACGACGTGTTTAATGGTGACGCTGACGGTATCTGTGCGCTCCTGCAGTTGAGGTTGGAGCAGCCGCTTGTTTCGACGCGCATTACTGGCATCAAACGCGATATTGCCCTGTTGGAGAGTGTTCATGCAGAGCCGGGTGACACCGTAACAGTACTCGACATCTCCATGATCAAAAATAGCGACGCCCTCAGGCAGTTACTCGATAACGGCGTTGCTGTGGACTACATTGATCACCACGCTGCCGGTGAGATCCCGGATCATGCCAATCTCACCGCTACTATCAGTGAGGCCCCTGAGGTGTGCACCGCTTTATTGGTCAATGGGCGTCTGCGCGGTGCCCGGGTCGAGTGGGCGATTACGGGTGCTTTTGGCGACAATCTGGATGAGCCCGCCCAGCGCCTTGCCGAGAAATCAGGGCTGCGGGCATCTGACGTTGCGGCGCTCAGGGAGCTTGGTGTCTGCATTAACTACAACGGATACGGGCCGTCGCTGGATGACCTGCACTTTCACCCTGACGCCCTGTACGAGAGCCTCTTCGAGGCAGAGCGGCCACAGGCGTTTCTCGAGTCGCCGACCTTCTGCAAGCTTCAGCAAGGCTATCAGCAGGATCTCGCGGCGTCTGCGGCCCTGAAGCCCGTGGTCGAGCAGCCCGCATTCGCCGTGTATCAGTTGCCTAATGCAGCGTGGGCGCGACGTGTCAGCGGTGTGTTTAGCAACGACCTCGTGCGTGCTTACCCGCGGCGAGCGCACGCGGTGCTGACCGAGCGCGACGACGATTCGTTTCTGGTCAGCGTCAGAGCGCCTTTTGAGCGACGCATGGGCGCCGAAGCCGTCTGCTCAAAATTTGAGTCGGGTGGGGGTCGGGCGGCGGCGGCGGGCATTAACCGCTTGCCCGCTGGTGACCTCAATCGCTTAGTGAATGCGCTGGCCACCGAGTACAACAACCAGGCCTGACCGCCTCAGGCCGCGCTTTTGCTGAAGGCCAGCTCCGGAAAGCCGCCGTCTGCTGACTCGCGCAATTTGTCGTAGTAGACATGTGCGCCACCAAAGTAGACCAGTACGCGCGGGTTTCTCTGTTCTAGGTTGGCGCCCATCATCCAAGAGTTCACCTTGTCTCCCTGCGCCATCAGGGTTTGCTCATGAATTTCTGCGGTGTGTGCTGACCACTCGTCTTCTGCCTCTTGGCTTGGCTGGAAGAGGTCGTAGCCCTCCGACTCCATCTTTTGAATGCAGTCTGTGATGTAGGCCACGTTCTGCTCGATGGAGGTTGGCAGGTTGGCGAAGGGTGCCTGAGGGCCGGTAATCATAAAGAAGTTGGGGTAGCCGGCGGCGTAGACGCCCATGATGGACTTGGATTCGTCGTCCCACTTCTCTCGCAGTGTGTGCCCATCGCTACCGCGGATGTCTATCGCTTCCAGCGCACCGGTGTAGGCCTGGAAGCCGGTTGCCAAGACGATGATGTCAAACTCGTACAGATTCTCGGTCGTCTGAATGCCGGTCTCCGTGATTTCTTGAATCGGCTCGCGATCTTTGATGTCAACAAGCTTCACGTTGTCGCGGTTGTAAGCTTCGTAGTAGCCATGATCCAGCGGCGGGCGCTTGGCAAAGAGCGGGTAGCCCTTGGGTGTCAACAGCTCGACCAGCTCCGGGTCATCCACTTTCTCAGCGATCTTGCTGGTGATGAAGTCAGAGGCCATTTGATTTGCCTCGGCGCTGCCCAGTAGGTCATCGAAAGTCTCGAACACCCAGCGGAAGCTGCCTTTCCAGTGCTCCTCAAAGATGCGCTGCACTTCCTCTGGCGGGG
>ENA-OSEY01001989-OSEY01001989.1-marine-metagenome-genome-assembly--contig:-NODE-1989-length-13550-cov-3.976917_pt1 | contig 13550 bp, 13 predicted proteins | sample MGYA00248465_ERZ534230 | MGnify/ENA primary metagenome ERZ534230 (study PRJEB26409, sample SAMN06344110) | marine metagenome | isolation source: Sea water from surface | place: Atlantic Ocean:Southern... | reverse complement strand
CGATTTCGTCAAGGAGCAATATAGCTCCTCGTTCGAGGGCTTCAATGACTGGGCCATTGTGCCATACTGTGGCACCATTAACAAGACGGAAACCGCCAATAAGATCATCTTCATCTGTTTCAATAGTAATGTTTACTCTGATAAGTTCTCTCTTAAGTTGAGCACATGCTTGCTCTACTGATAAGGTCTTACCATTACCTGATAATCCTGTAATGAATGTAGGATAGAAAATGCCAGATTGAATAATCTTTTTGACATCTTTAAAGTTACCAAAGGGTACATAAGAATCTGATACTGGAGGTATCAAATCTCTTGCTTCTTTAACTATTTGTTTCTCAAGTTGTGCTTTTGCTTGAGCAACAGTTAGAGTGTAGTTTCCTCTAGTTTTTTGTTTAATCTCAGGCATCTTCTTCATTCTTTTTGAGATGCTCTGAACTTGAACTTTGAAATGAGTTGCTGCTTCTTTGATTGCTTGATAATTAAACTCACTACCATAGTTGTCTTTAAAGAAAGAGATCAAATCAGAGTTGGAAAATGTTGGTTGGAAAGGCATTGTTTTTTCTTAACTATGAATTCATTATAAAGGATGGATGGGGTATTGACTACCCCCTGTGTGACAGTTTATCAACTGGTTATGCAACCATGTCGATAAAGGATGAAAGTACTTTCTTATTAGCACTTTTGTTTTTAAGATTCTTCTTAAAAGCAGATCTTATTTGTGCTTTAGTAGCATTCTCTTTTACTTCAAACTCTTCACTAGAGTTCATGCTACTTGAAGCAATACCATATAGAACACTATAACCTGTTGGTTTTAGTATTGCTGATCTTGTCTTGCTCCATGACTTCTTATCTTGATCAGTATAATTTTCATCTTCCTTGTACTGGTAATGGAATCTACTTACCTCACCAGATTGTAATAAACGAATACCTATTATATTACAGTTTGGAAAGTTATCTTCAAGGTTTTGTAACAATGTTTGTGTAATACTATTTCTCCAGTTCCACTCATTACAAGCATGATATACTCTACCAATTTTTCTATCACGTAACTGACAACGACTATGTAAACTAATTCTACCAAATTCCATCTCATCTGGATTGTAATATGATTGTACTTTGTTAACACGTGAGATAGATTGTGATTCTCCATCAGTTAAAAGAACTGTGTTTAACTTAGATACTTGATGCTTTTTAAAGAAGTCAGGTATTAGTTCACGTAAAGCAATTATAGTTTCATTTAATGGAGTACCTGATAGATTGAATCCATAAGGAACATAATCAGAATACCCACACTGTAATGAATAAGATAAGTTGAATAGATGTAGACACTGTTCTTCAAAATCTTTACCACTATCAGAAGATACAAAGTTTAGAAGACGGAATGTAGGATGACAGTATATTTCATTCTCTTTCATCACTTGGATTTCTTCCATTCCACCTCTACCTTCACGTGAAGCATATCTCCACTCTGATGGTGAATCATTTGTAAATCCATATACTTCAAATGGTATATTAACTTTCTTACAGAACCAAAGTAAATTTAATAATTGTTTTACTGTGTCGTTTATAACAAAGTGCATCGAACCAGACCAATCTAATACAAAGATTAGTCCATGATTCTTACCCTCAGGTAGAACAGTTATCTTCTTGAAAAGATCCTCGTTGAATTTGTAAGTATGGAGTTTCTTTGTATCGAGTACTCCAGTCCTACTAGTAGCAGCACGAGAATAAGCATCTGCAGATTTTCTACATTCAAATTCTTTAACAAGATAATTAACTCCCTTGCTTGATTCCTTTTTATATTTTAGATACTTTTCTTTTAATTGTCCACCAAAGTTACTATATGTTAACTTATCATCAGTACCTATGGTTGAGTAATGATATCTGAACTCTTCATTAGCAGTTTCTTTCCACCATTTTTTAAGGTAAGTACTTACACGTTGATGATCAACTACTATCTTATCCATTTTTAATTTTGGAAAATCTAAGTATACTGTTTCCTTTGCTCCTTCATCAACTAACTGTCTCTGATTAGAATTAAATGCTTCTTGTGTCTCAGCAGTAAATTCATCAGGTTTTAAGTTTGATTCAATTCCACCTTCATTACTCATGGTATCCCATGGTTGCTCAGGATTGATTATCTCTTGATCAGGTGATTGATCTTCTTCAAATTTCTTTTCTTCTTTCTCACCTTTACCTGTAGATAGATCTTCTAATGGATTAGAGTCATCAGTTCCATTCTTGTCATTCTCAACATACACTGGATCAGAAGTTTTGTTATCATCTTTATCTTCTTTCTCTGGATGAGCATCTAACTCTGGTAACTTCATAGCAATTTCTTCTTCTGCATCTTTAAGGTTGTTGTATATAAGAAGACATAATTCTAAAACTTCTTCAAAAGTTTCTAGACCTTTACATGTCTCAACTATAGGTAACTCATCTTCTTTGAAAGGAATAACTTCAAATGAACCTAACTTAAAGTATAGATTAATACGATCAATGAAAGCAAACTCAGTAAAATCTTTACCATCTGTTTCAAAGAAATCTTTTACATGTAATTCTTTGTATCCTTTATAGAAACTTTTTGATAGACCACCATATCTTCTCTTCATTAACTTCTCAATACGTGCATCCTCTATTACATTTACAAATGAAGGAGGAACATCTTCATATCTACCTTTCTTCCATGGTTCTACTGGTGTATATAATGCATGTCCTACCTCATGACCAACTAGCATATCATATACATTGTCAGATGCATCCCACATAGGTAAACATAGGACTCTAGTTTCTACATTAAAGAATGCAGTAGATACTTGTCTGTGCTCAACAATGAGGTTTTCTGTTGCTAGTAGTTTAGCAAGATTGTCTTTGACTTCAAAGTTTTTCATGACTGTTCGATTAATATATTACCATTATAATGAGAAACCCTCCGCTTGGGAGGGTTGAGTAGACACTTTAATAACTGTCCACGTCGTTTTCTTGCTTGACGTAGTGCTTGTGGCTTCAAGGTACGCTTCTGCTGTTTCTTAGAGTGATGTTGCCAGTTCGGAAGTTGTGCCATCGTACTGCTTGGGTTTAGAGAAATTCTTATACTTAGTAAACTCTATCACATTGTCAAACTTATCGACAATCTGTTCACCCTTATGTGAGATAACGAACACATTATTACCATCAGTGATATTGTATAGTATCTTCATGAAGTCCTGTGTACCGTTATTATCTAAGGAACTATCAAAGATCTCATCAAGGATAAGAATATTTGTATTAACTGAATTCTTTAGTTTAGCAATCTCTCTCCATGTAAAGAGTAGTGCTAAGTCAATTCTCATCTTCTCTCCTTCAGAGAAAGAAGCATAGGAGAACTCGTCTCTAAACCTTGACTTAATTGTTTCATTAAACATATCATCAAGATTAAAGTTGACATAGAACTCTAACTTCTGAAGGTATTTATTAATAAGATCATTCATTACAGGTAGATATTTTCTAATGATAGATGACTTAACACCTCCGTCCTTAAGAAACTCTGACACCATCTTAAGATCTTCTCTCTTATTGATGACTTCTTTTCTTAGTATTTCTTTTTCTCTACCTTGTTGTATTATCTTTAATAACTTATCTTTTTCTTTGTCAACAGAACCATCATCAGTTTTTATGGATTCAATTTCTTTCTCTATCTCTTTGATTTTCTTTGTCTTCCAGTTTATATCACTAAGAGATTGTTTTATCTTAATCTGAGATTCTTTAATAAGAGTAGATATCTCATTACGTTCAGTTAGATCTTTATCTAAGAGTTTATGTTCTTTTGCAATTTTATCTAATGCTTCATTTAACTTAGAAACTTTATCCTCATCAGTAGATACCATAGTATCACGTAGATCAAATTTTATATCTTGATGACAGGTAGGACAACTTGCATTACCTTTAAAGAATTTAATTTCTTTTGTTAGATCTTTAATCTTACTATTAAATTTTACTTTAAAATCTCTTAGGTTCTGTATCCTTTCAGTAGGATCTTCTCCCTCTGACAATTCAAATGTCAAACTATCTACCTCTCTCATATCAAGTTCTATCTCTTCTTCTGCTTTAGCAATCTGTTCTTTCAATGATTCTATGTTCTCATTCCAATGAGATACATTACTCTGACTTTGTTTTCTTAAATCTTCTATCAGTGTTTTCTGTACTGTAACTTTATCCTTTAATAAGGACATAGCATTTTCCACATCAAACACTTCTTCTTTATTAACTTTAATTCTTTCCTTTAATATAAGATTCATTGTAGAGAATATTCTTATATCAAGTATGTCTTCTATAACATCTCTTCTACCTGGTGCAGACAACTGCATAAAGGGAACAAAGGTACTTGATCCTAGTACAACTATCTGAGTAAATGATTTATAGTTCATCTTCAGAACATTTTGTTCCAACCACTTCTGTTGATCATTGGTTGCAGATGATTGATCTAATAATGTACCGTTCTTATAAATTTCAAATACATTTGGTTTTATTCCTCTTACTACTTTCCATTCTATCTTTCCAATCCTAAACTCTAACTCTACTTTACAATCTCCACAGTTAACTGTATTGACTAGTTGACTCTTATTAATTTTACGAAATGGTTTACTGAATAGTGAAAAGCATAATGCATCTAAGATGGTTGATTTACCAGAACCATTTTCTCCAACGATCAATGTTCTTTCATGACCATTTAGATTTACTTCAGTAAAGTTGTTTCCTGTACTCAGGAGGTTTTTCCATTTTATAGTTTTAAATTCAATCATACTCTGGGTGGAATAATAATGTCATCAGGGGTAACTACACAATAAGTATATCCATGGTCTTCACATATTTGAACAGCAATATCATCTTCTACTTGAATGATTCTCATGTCAGGATAATCTTCTGCCTTTAATAATTCAGCGTGTCTCTCTGCATCTTCCTCCTCCTCAAACAGATACAAAACATTATTTGATCCAACATTGGGAGCATATGCACCTTCATCCTCCTTTCCTTTTATTGTTAAAATGTACATTATTCTAGTTGGATGGATTCTGCATATATGGAATTGACAATAGATTTTAAATTGTCTTTGCCATGATAATCAAGGTGATCAATATACTTTTCTAAGTATGTTAGAGTTCCCTCTATCTCGATGTCGCCAGTTTCTGGGACGGTTTGAACTGTGTTGTCAATAATTTTTAAATCATGTATCCCTATATTATAGAGTCGTTCTATCAAATTGTCAAATTCATAATAGTTATCTTTTCTTTCAACTATGAGTTTTATAAACTTATTCTTATACTTCTGAAGGTTTACAGTTTGATAGTTTGTAGTAGAATCATCATAGAAAATCTTCTCAAACATATAGTGAGGATTTTGTATGAACTTCAATCGCCTAGTTTTTGTATTGTATAAATGGAATCCTCTTGTCTCAGAATAGTCATTCCAATATGTCTGATAAGGATTACCAAGATATCTTATATTACCATTGCTAGATCTAGTATGGAAGTGACCAGAGTAAACATTCTTAAACTTATCAAACTTCTCTATACTTATACCATGATCCATAATAAAACCAGGATGTGCCTCGAATCCTTTAAACTCTAAGTGACCCATGCATACCTCTGCTTTGGTATTGCTTATCTCTTCATATGTTTCTACTTCATTTTCTATACAGATCCAAGGAACAAAACAAATATCTAAACCTTCTATGTTAAGGGTACTTGCTTTCTCTATACATTGTACATTGTCATAGTGATTAAGAAGTAAATCAACTGTGTTTATATTCAATGTATTCTTATAGTAGGCAGTATGATTACCAACTAAGGTATATAATTTTATACCCATGTCAGCAATTCTATCAAAATACTTTTCCTTTGCCCAGTTTAATGACCAGAAATCTATTTGTTTTCTATTGTCAAAGGTATCTCCTAGATCTAACAATGTTTTAATATTGTTTTTCTCTAGAGTAGGAAAGAATGTATTATTATAAAATTCTTCCATATAGTCATGGAACACTTTGCTACCTTTACGTAATCCAAAGTGTTGATCAGTAATAATTCCTATCATTGACGGTATCTTTGCTCAAGTGATGTTTTAATGCCTTCATACTCTGCTTTGTTTCCATAAGCATCAGCAGAAAATAGTTCGTTATGTCCTGACTTTTCTATAATTTTAGTTTTTATATCTACTTGTTTCTTTTCCTTTTGTATCCTACGTAAGAATGCATAGTAAATTATCTGTGTGAAGTATGCAAAAGGGTTTCTAGATTTATTAGGATCAAAGTTATCAATGTATGTAATACAGTTCTCTATGCCATCACCTATCATGTCATCTTTAAACATGTAGTTGACAAAGTTAGGTTTATATGATAAATGTTGTGCTATCTTTAAAAAGCATGAACCTATGTACTCTCCCACAGGAGGTTTCTTGAGTCCCTTTAACTTAGCAATCTCTACATTTTCTTTGTATTCGATAATTGCTGCTAAGAACTCTTTATTGTTAACGTAATGTTCCTTGCTTTTTGCCATTAAACCTTGCTATCCTTGTGTATCTATCATAACACACTTTAGGGTACTTGACAAGTGGTTGTAATGTGTGTATAATAACTGTGTCAACGGTTAAGGGATAATACTAAGCTTTATCTGGATCTTCTTTTTTAAATTCTATACGAAATACGTTCTCTAGATACTCTCTCGCCATATCAACAGAACCAATCAAACCAGTTTTTTCATTTAATGGTATACGACCTCTTGTTCTCTTTTGTGGGAAAGGAGGTTTCTTTGTATGACCTTGCATCTTAGCAAACTTCTCTGCTTCATTTAATCTAAGTAACGTAGTTTCATAGAACTGTGCAGTGAAGGAACTCATTTCTTTTATGCATAACAAGTCCTCTCCATATATTGTAAAACTATTCTCATGTGATACTTTCATCCAAGGTTTAATCTTTACACCTGACATAATACCAGGAAGATCTACTTCTTCTACACAGATTGGATTCTCAATAACGAGTATGTCGTCCTCAGGGTTTGCTTCTTTTACAAAGCATAGGATCTCTTCCTCTGATTTGAATTTGATACTAGCGTAAAATGAATCCATGTTACTGTTTGAGTTTTACTTTAATAAGTTCATAGTCGAAGTTTTCTTGATTGTATATCTTTACTCTTTCAAACAAATGATGAAGAGTGTAGTTGGTATTCTTACCATTATTTGATATATCATCTGCAATATCATACAGTATTGCCTCATTCTTATTTTCACCTTTCCTTAATACTCTACCTATTGATTGGAGGTTTCGTACTCTGGATTTTGACGGTGACGCAAAGATAATGTTGTGAAGACGTTTAATGTTAATTCCAGTTGAGAAGGTGCCGTAACTGGCAACAATGATTGCATTGTCTTCATCCTCTGTGATACTCCTAATTTCTTCACGATCTTTGGTCTCTACACCTCCATGAACTAAGAATACTTTACGTCCACTAGATGCACTATTATTTATCATATCATAAAGTGGTTCTCCGTGCTTCTCTACGTAGTTGAATAGGACTAGTGTATTTCCACTAAGGTCTAATGCAAGTTTTTTGATAAAGTTATTCCTTCTCTCATGAGTTACTATCCATTCTATTTCCTCTTGATAATTATCAAACTTAGTATATGGATGTATTAGTGTGATAATCTTTATCTTTAATCTAGACAAGTGACCTTGTTTAATTAACTCGTTCGTGTTAGTTACCTTATCATGAGGTCCGAATAGTCCTTCTAGTACTAACTTATTTGTTTTACTACCATCTAATGTACCAGTAAATCCTATACGATACCTTGCATGGTGTAGTTTAGTAAGTATTTCCGTCAGTGACTTAGCTTTGAATAGATGTGCTTCATCACCAATGACTGCAGTAAAAGGTTGAAACCATTTCCTAGATTGTTTATATACTGATTGCCACGTAGTAATTGTTATTGGTTTGTCAGTAACCTTTTCATGACCTGCATATATCCTATGAACATAATCATCTACACACCATCCATAGGAAAAGAAATCCTTATATAACTGTTCTACTAAAGATGTAGTAGGTACAACTATCAATACTTTATTCTTAGTTTCAAATAAAAATCTGACGATTGAATATATCATCAGTGACTTACCTGATCCTGTAGGTGATACTATTAACTTTCTTCTTTTCCGTAATGCTTCGTAGATAGCAGTGTATTGATAATCTCTTACTTTTAGTGAAGTAAACTTATCGACATACCTTTTTACTCCATCGGAGGATATAAGTTCATCCTCTGAATCAGGCATACCAAAGTGTTCATTATCAACATACTCATATCCATAACCTCTCTCCTCACAAAAGGTTTCGATATACTCTCTTAGACCTGCATATATCTGACCAGTTGCTGGTGAGAATAATCTTATCTTACCATCCCAATACCTCTTCCTATAGGAATCCATGAACTTTGCTTCTGGCACATCAAACGTGAAGTGATCAGATAGTTCATACCCTATATGAGGAGGTACTTTTAGTTGAAGGTATACTTCGTTTTTCTTTTTAATAAGAACATCACTCATCTATACCTCTAGAATAACGTAACCAATCAATTGCATTCTTTATTTGGAATGAACGATTGTTTATGTTATTTAGTATCTCTTTGAGAGTTTTCTCATAGGTATCATATAGGTCTAACTTAGCTTGTGACCTATTTAACTGTGGATCTGCATTAAGATAGATGGGAACTTCATTCTTCATAATTTTTACATCAGGGCACTCTTCCTCTCTCCCCATATAGAAACTATACTTTTCTTTATAAAGTTTCTGAAAGTCGTACTGTGCTTCCTTCTTCATCAATACCATTTTCTGGTATTTGTCTAACCATTTACAGTGTAGTATAGGTATTTTGCGTGCTTCATCCATTAAGTCATCTGCCATTTCAGCATCTTCACGCCACTCACTCATAAATTTTTCATTAAGATTCATAGTGTTAGTTCTTTGTCATTCTTATCTAGTAATTTGAAATAGGTGTATTTAAAAGTAACGTCAGCAGTTAGATATTGTATGTCATTAGTGTCTACACTAAATGGTAAACTAGTAATTGCTACTGGAAATGCATCGTATATCTTGACTACAGTTTGAGTGTTAAAACTACTGTTTAGTATTCTAAGAGTAAGATCTAACCTATCGTAATCATCACCTTTATGCTCCTTTGCTTTCATAGCATCAGCAAACTCTCTCCATTGACCTGCTTTATGAGGATAAGTTATACCTGTCATCCAATTATGAATGATAGAGTAGTTTCTCATATCCTCATCAACTAGAAAACTTATATTAAAATCTTCATAGTTTAACTTATCACCTGATAGTTGAAAGTCATTATAAATGGTCGCTTGCTGTGGACCTTCCATTGATATGCCAGGTATATTCGCTTCATTGCATTGGAATGATACCTCTTTGAAGAAAGGTATATCCAACTGAAATGCTACTGGTGCTAAAAAATTTGACATCAAAATATAAAGGAGTCCTCCCATAGTATTTAGACATAAAAAAAGAGACCCCGTAGGGTCTCTAGTAAAATATGTAATCCGAATTACATTAAGTTTGCAACAGATACTCTTCTGTAGTAAACGTTTGTACTTAGGTTAGCAGCAGCTTGTGGATCGGAGTTTGTAAGAGTTGAATCATATCCCTTAGCAAATGGGTTAAGAACTACGCCATAACGTGTCTTAAATCCGATGCGTGGCTGGAAGTCGTCTTGCCCGACGCTACGTACCATCTGTAGAGGTACATAAGGACAATAGAACAGACCAGCATCATAAGGAGATGAACCCTTGTATCCGATAACATAGTACTGATTACCAGAGTTACCAGAAGATGCTGTACCACCACGAGTGATAGTTGCATATGGGTCGATGTAAACTCTGTATCTACCATTAAGGATACCAGCGAAGGTATTTCCTGTCTCATCAACCGCTAAACGGTTGTTACCTTCGATTGCAGGAGCGTAATCAAGAGCACCAGCCATTGCTAAAGCAGAAGCAACGTCAGCAGAGCACATAATCATGTTGCCCTTTCCACGACGAGTTTCTCTTGCAATTGCGTTTGCGTCTCTCTCGATTTGGAACATAAGTCCCTTGAATTTCTCAACAGACCATCTACCATTACTATCAACGTCTAGGTCGAAAGTACCAGCAGTTGCTGTATCAAACTGTGCACCACGCTTTGCAGATTTGTAAATTGTACGAACAATCTCTCTGTTGATTTCAGCAAGGATCTCAGATGAAAGAATGTTTGCCAATTCTGACTCAGCATCAAGACCGTGGATTGCACGTAAATCTTGAGCAAGTTCAATACTGTACTCTGCCTTTAGAGCTCTGGACTTAGCAGTAACCGAGATCTTCTCGATACTGAATCCCATCTCTCTGAAGTCAGGTGCATTACCGTCACTATCAAGTCCCTCAGAGTCCTGTGTGGACATTGGTGAACCGTTTGAATAGTAACCTTGAACTGTTGCTTCGTTAGAACCTGTAAATGCGTCGTTAAGAACAGCAGGGTTGTCACCTGTTAGTGTAGGACCTGCACCAGAAACGTCGTTAGCACCACCAGTACCTGACTGATTTGGGTTAACTTCGTTAAAGAATGTCTCAGCATTACCTGTGCCAGGACCGTCGTAACGTGCTCTCATTGCAAAGATTAGTCCAGTAGGACCACTCATTGGTTGAACACCAGCAAGATCATAAGCAACCAAGTTAGGCATTGCACGTCTAATCAATGAGATTAGAACTGGGTCAAAACCTGCAACTGACTGGTCACCTGATGAACTAAAACCAGGGTTTCCTGTACCCGCTGGATCTGTGTTCATTGTAGGAACTGCTTCAGATAAGATCTGACGTTCCTGTCTAATTACTTTTTCTTGGTTCTCTAAGAGAATTGAGGTAACAGCTTTCTTATAGTTATCTGTGATAGGATCAAGATCACCATGGTCGAGAACTGGTGCCCATTTTTCTTGAAGAACCTTAGACATACCTAATGTCATTTGATTTTTTCCTCTTTAAAAATTAGGGGTTAGTTAATAATTTACTGCCACTGTGAGATAGCGTTGACATATGCTGCCATTGCACCTTCTGCAGGTGCTGCTACTTCTCCAGTTGCTACATCTTCCTTAGGAGCAGAAACCTTTTCCTTGGGGAAATAGTTTTCCTTAAGGGTAGCAAGCTTCTCCTTAAAGGATTCTTCAGATTCAAACTCAACTGACTCAGCAAGTGAAGCAAGCTTCTCTGCCTGTGTCTGAGCTAAACCTTTAGATACTTCGGAAATAATTGATTCACGAGTACGTGAATTGATTACTCCATTCAGTGAGACGTTCTTATCAATTTGCTCATTGAGCTTCTCTTCCATTTCATCTAGTTTGTTAGTCATCTCATCGAGAACATCATATTTTTCTTCAGGGATTGATACATAATTTTCTTCAAAAAGTTTCTTCATGCCATCCATGAAGGAACCATACATTTCTAGTTTGATGCCATTGTGGATTTCGAGTTCATTCTCTTTTTTCCACTCTTCGGCAACATAAGAAAGGAACTTATCCATTTTTTCAGAAAGTTCTGATTTAACCTCATCAACTTTCTTTGATAGTTCCTCTTCAAAAGCTTCTTCTAATCTCTTACGTTGCTCATTGATTTTACTCTTTACAGCAGCTTCAAAGATAGTTTTTGTTTTTGCTTTAAACTCTTCGGATAGTTCTTCGCCTGTTAGAAGTGCCTTAACATCGTCATCGACATTAATTTCTTCTTCAACGATTTCTCCGTCTACTTCTGTTTCTTCCGCTTTGGTGATACCTGCAGGTTTCCCATCTGGTGCACCAGCGTTTTTGTTAACAGCGTTTCCTTTTATTTGTGATGTGCCTTTGTTGGCAATCTTGGATGAGTTGTCATCCTGTTTATAATTTTGGTTGGTAGGACCTCCCAAATCTTCAATCGAAGCATCTTGCGGTGCAGGGACGGAAACTTTTTCCATACCATCTGCTTTGCCAGCACCATCAGTGACTTGGCGTTCGGAGAGATTCTCTTCGACGAATGTTTCAAATTTCTGGTCAACTGATGCTGACATATTGATACTCCTTGTAAATAATCTTACGTTATTCTGAATTTATTTATAAATTACAGTCCTTTCAAGAACTGTTCAAATGCGGAAACCTTACGCTCCTGCAAATTATATAGGGTAGCAGCGTCAATTCCTTTCTTAATTGAAGAAATTTCTTGCTCTTTTAGTAATCCATTGTCCCAAACCCATTCTTTTCCTTCCATAATACCTTCTACGAAAGCATCAGGGGCAGATGGATCTGCAACAATATCAGCAGCAGTTGCTAACTGATAGTCATCACGAACGTAGTTTGCACCACCCATTTCTCTTAGAGAACCAACTCCTCTAGAAGAAACACCTAATGATACACCCTCATCTAGGAGAGATTTTGCAATCTGACCCATTGGTGTATCTAAAAGTTTTGCTTTACCAATATAATTGTTTCCTTCTCTTACGAGTGATTCAATTTTATGTGAAGCTCTATCCAAATTAACTGTTGGTCCTTCTGGATGTCCTAATTCACCTAAAGCACGATTCTTAGAAATGTTTTCTGTGGTATATCTACCAACTTCTCTTTCAAGAATGTCAATAGGATACACTCTACCATTTCTATTTTTAATTTCACCTTGCAAAAATACACCTTGGATATAATGGTTTTTCTTACCATTGTTATCCTCAGTTAGAAATTTTACTTCCTCTATTTGTTCAGTTATTAGTTTCATTGTCTTCTGGTGAAGGGGGTAACTGTTCGTCACTATCCACAGCATCTTCCTCAGGTTCAATCAAATGATTAAACATGTTTGCTCCTACCTTCTCTTTTTCAAGAGTTAGTATCTCTGCTGCTTTGTTCATAATGACATCTTTGACCGCATCGGATGCATCTGCTAGATGATCCTTCATGATCATATCAACGATTTTAGTAGTTTCCATAACATAACCTCATGTTTATTTAGCATTTTTGTTACCATTACCTTTACTTGGTGGTAACGGTGGTTGTTTCATGTTGTCAATTTGAGCTCTTTGCATCTCTTGTTCTAGATCTGCTGTCTCTTGTTCTTGACCTAACTGTGCAACTGGATCCATAACTAGACCCAACTTTATCTCACTATCTATTTGTGCACGCATTTCAACTATTTCTTGCTCCGTAAACTGGAGTAGTTGACGCATAACATAATCTTGTGAGAAGTATTTTCCAACATAAAGATCTAGTTCATTTAAAACTTCCATCTTTTTCTGGAGCATCTCTAAATCTTTTAGTTCAGAGAAGTGATTATCATACAAATAATCATACTGGATATGCTCTTTCATATCCTCCCAGTCGTCAGGTGTGATAACACCTTTCAAGATTAACTGGGTCTTCAATAGATCATGAAATAGATCAGAGAATTTCTTACGGAGACGACCTACAAATTTTGTAAATTTAATTTCATCTCTGTTAATTTCTTCTGACTTACCAAGATCAAATGATTTATCACTCTC
>ENA-OSEY01001987-OSEY01001987.1-marine-metagenome-genome-assembly--contig:-NODE-1987-length-13570-cov-4.224561_pt1 | contig 13570 bp, 11 predicted proteins | sample MGYA00248465_ERZ534230 | MGnify/ENA primary metagenome ERZ534230 (study PRJEB26409, sample SAMN06344110) | marine metagenome | isolation source: Sea water from surface | place: Atlantic Ocean:Southern... | reverse complement strand
ATGAGACGGCCCTCATTGGAAATAAGACTAAGTTGCACGAGAACATCATTTATAACGCCTTGTTGCTGCAACATGACTTTCCAAGCCGAAGTCCTCACTAACAAGGAGGTCCAAAAGGGTAATAAAACCAAAATCATAAGCAAGTTCGCTTGACGCATAGGAAGGTTAGCTAAAAGCCAAGCCACTGGATATCCAAGAATAATGCATGAAAAAGTAATTATTAATGACATAACCAAAGTTCGTTGGAATAACTTAATTAAGATTGTTTTGTCTTCTGGCTGCCACTCTGCACCTTGAACAGTTTTCCGCATATCCACTGCGTTGAGAAAGTATCCCGATGTGTAAGTTGGGCTATGCGTTTTAATAGTTTGCCATACCTCTAATTCGCCCCATCCTTTGTGTACTTTTATTAATTTTTCTTTAAATGGACCATCATTTTCAATATCCCATTTTTTGGCTTTTCTTGCGGTCTTTTTGAAAAGTGATGCGATTCCAGATTTTTCATAATTGAGCCTTAGTGCTACTTTGGTGTGAACTTTGGCTTTCGCTGCATTCTGTATATCTTGAGCAAAAGCTCTATAAACAGATTCCTCTGGTAATTCACCACTCAATGCATCCCAAGATTGAATGGATTGTACTGTTAGGGGCAAAGTTTGTCCTACTAAATCATTTTCAACTGATCTAGATAGCATAGAAACAATCGGCATTATGAACGCAACTAATATAAAGATTAAAAGTGGAGCTACTAATAACAGAGCTCTCATCTTTTGCTGCCGGAGAGAGCGATTTAGGCTCTTTTTTAATGGAGTGCCATCAGCTGACAAAAGTACATTTTTGGAAGAGTTACTAACCATTAAGGTATCATTCGCTGTCTATCGTATTGGGCAATTTTTATTTTAGATGAAGAGCCCTACTGGGCTCTTCAATGAGTGTAAATTTATTATTTAGCTAACCAAGCCTGAAACTTCGCATCAAGGTCATCTCTATAATCTGCCCAGAAGTCATAGTTCATCAAAAAGGCTCGTGATAAATTTTCAGGCGCTGTTGGCATCTGAGGACCCATATCTATTCCTAGGTCTGCGTGCTTTCCAACCAATGGCGCTGAAGAAGCTCTTGCCGGACCATAACTAATGTATTTTGCCTGATCAGCAAGCCGCTGCGTATCAGTTGCAAACATAATATAGTCTAGCGCACGGGCTTGACGCTCTGGGCTAAGTCCAGCCGGAATAATCCAACCGTCCAAATCCATCACCTGACCGTCCCAAATCATTGCAACAGGTTGTTTTTGCTCTTCAATGAGTGAGAACAAACGACCATTGTAAGTAGCTCCCATAATTACCTCGCCATCAGCAAGTAGTTGCGGCGTGTCAGAACCAGATGATACCCAGATTACATCGTCCTTAATTGTATCAAGTTTCGCAAGGGCTTGATCTTGTCCTTCTTCTGTTGCGAGAACGTCATAGATATCTGCTTTATCCACACCGTCGCAAAGAAGAGCCCATTCCATCTGGTTAATAGGAACACTAAAGAGTGATCGCTTACCTGGATAAGTTTTTGTATCAAAAACTGCACAAACATTAGTTGGAGGGGTGTCACCTACAAGGTCTGTACGATATCCAAAAGTGGTAGAGTAAACAATCTGTGGAATAAAGCATGGTGAAACAAGCATATCGCCAAAATCTTCAGATGCTGGCGTGCCATCAGGTGCTGCAGCAAGCATTGTATCAGGATCAATTTCCATAGCTAACCCTTCGTCACAAAGCTGCATAGCAGGCGCGGCCTCTACATCTACAACATCCCAGGTGATGTTTTTTGCTTCATTCATGGCTCTCAACTGCGCAACGGCCGTTGATGAACTATCATCGTTTAGTATTGTCACTCCAGTTTTAGCTGAATAAGGCTCGTGGTATGCTTTAAGTTGAGACTTAGAATAAGCCCCACCCCATGACACGATTGTCATTTCCATAGCCATATGACTTCCAGCAAAAGCCGCACCTGAAATCAATGCTGCTGATGCAGTTGTCAAAATTGTTTTAGTGAAGTTCTTCATCTACTTCTCCCATGTTACCCGTTGTTAAAAATAAGTATTAGCCCTTCGGGCAAATTGACTAATACTCTTTAAGCTGCATCCGAATATAGATCAGCTAAATCTTAACTTTCTATGCGTCTAATGCACGACAGCATGACGTTGACCAACCAATCTCAATTTTTTCTCCTGGATTAAGCCTAACTTGATCAGACGAATTTCTTGTTTTGACGATAAAATCTTCATTACCAGCGACCCTCAATCTGGTGCGAAAAACATCACCCATATAAATGAACTCTAAAACTTCTGCAGTCAAAGTGTGGGAGCCTGGTGGCAGTCTCTTGTTGTTCAACTCAACCCGCTCTGGTCTTATGGATACCTGGGTTCTCTCACCGATAGTCGAAACGTTCACTGGTTTGCAATCGATTATATCACCGCTGTCTAACTTAACGGTCGCAACATCATTTGTTAAATCAGAAATAGTACCGTTCAAAGTATTGTTTTCTCCTATAAACTGAGCCACAAAGCTATTTTCGGGCTCCTCGTAAAGCAGGTCAGGAGTTGCTAATTGTTGTATGCGGCCATCGTTAAACACTGCTACTCGGTCCGACATTGTTAACGCCTCCGTTTGGTCATGTGTTACGTAAACGACCGTGATGCCTAGACGATGGGCCAGCCCTGTTATTTCAAACTGCATTTTTTCTCTAAGCTGTTTATCCAAAGCTCCTAGAGGCTCATCCATCAGAACCAACTCAGGCTCGAATACTAGTGCTCTTGCGAGTGCTATACGTTGCTGTTGACCTCCTGAAAGTTGAGCTGGTCTGCGTCCTTTGAATTCACCCATCTCAACCATGTCCAGGGCTCTATTAACTTTCTCTTCGCGGGTTACTTTATCTAACTTTCTGACTTCAAGTGGAAAAGATAAGTTTTCTGCTACGCTCATATGAGGGAATAAAGCATAATTTTGGAATACCATTCCAATTCCGCGTTTATGCGGAGGAATATTATTAATTGATGTTCCATTTAGCATGATATCGCCGTGGGTGGCTGTTTCAAAACCAGCTAGCATCATCAAACAGGTAGTTTTTCCAGACCCCGATGGGCCTAGCATTGTTAAAAATTCCCCCTTTGGTACTTCCAAATTAAGATCCTTTACAACGAGCGTCTCGCCATCATAACTTTTTTGCACTCGATCAAATTTAACAAATGCTGAGGAACTATTCTTTTCTAACAAGTTCTATATCCCTTTAGATCCTATTAACGAATGGAAACAACCCGTCATTTTAAACATATACTATATCAGTTGATCAAGCCGAATGCGAAATTTTATTTTAGAAATTAAAAACTACTTTTGAAAGGCATATTTTATCAATTCTCTTGTGATAATTTTTTCATATGCCATGCTAAGGATTGGTTACTTGAAAACACTGGTTTGTCAATCTTATTGGCAATTTTATCCAGACAGTTAAATGTTCTTAAATTAGTACAACTAATAAATACTGCCTCTGTGGACGGGTCTTGGCCAAGAGTTATCGCAGCTTCAATGGTTGAGCTCTCCGAAATACGGGCAACTTTTTCTTCTTGTCCTTCTCCAAAGGTTCCGAAAGCTTCTGTGCTTAAGCCATTAATTTCGAATGCCAATCTAAGAGGTGTGTTAACTTCTTCGATGTAAGGAGAAAGTAAAGCTAGTTTTGTAACCCCTAAATGTTTTGCGTACTCCGTTGCTGCCAAAAGTGGATTTGTAACTTCTCTAGTACTGCAACCAGATTTAATTAAATCTGATATTTTTTCTGATCCAATAATAGCACTTGCTGAAGTACATCCATACCCTATGACCGAAAATTCTCTTGATTGTGGTAACAGTTTTGCAGAAGCCGAGATATGGTGTTCCATACTTGATAAGGTTTTCGCAGTAACTTCTAAGCCGCTTGGAATTCTGGTTACAAAAATTTGGTTTTTTGATGTTCTGAAAGCTTCCCGAAATTCGCCTTCGATTGTTTCATCTACTTGAAGAACAATTAAGCCCATGGGAGGGGGACTGTTTTCATTAGTGGATAGATGAAAGTCAAATTTCATATTATAGATAATTCCTTATCAGCTTTAGGGCTAAGATAACGTGCACCGGTTTCTGTAATTTCTATATTTTCCTCATGAACTAGCATTTTTCCAGGTTTAAATTCTACAGACGGCTCTATGGTTAGCACCATATTTAATGCTAATTTCATATCGTTATCAAAAGTAATGGATGGAGGTTCTGTTAACTGTAACCCAAAACTATGTCCAAATCTTCCTTTATTAAAATTATTTGGTAAATACTTATTTAATGAATTTGCCATAAGCTTCCAAAGATCTGATAAAAACAATCCAGGTCTTGCCCCTTCAATTGCATTTTGTGTTGCTACCCATAAAATTTCATAAATATCATTTACAATTTTTGATGCTTTACCAATTGAATAATTTCTATCAAAATCACAAAAATATCCATCATAAGTTGAGCCAGTATCTACGAATAGAATATCTCCACTTTTTAAAACTCTATTAGTAGGTTCATAAATTATCTGAGAAACCCCTCCTACTCCAGATATGACAGGTAAATAAGGAATACTATCCGCCCCTTGAGAAATTAAATCCATTTTCATTTTTTTTGCAATATCTCTTTCAGAGTCACCTTTATTGATAAGGGAAGGTAAATTCTCAAAAGAGTTACTCGCTATTTTGCAAATATGTTTGATTTTATCAATTTCTGCATTTGATTTAATTAATCTTAATTCCCATAGAATACTAGAAGCATCTATGATTTTTCTAGAAAGAGTTGATTGTAAGAAAAAAAAATCTGTTAAAGGCATTCTTAATGACATCTCTTTTCCTAATTCAGCTCCAACATAATTAAATTTCGAAGGAAATTCGTTCATTAACTTTGAAATTAGTGAAATACCTTCATCTTTGGGTCTTGGTGATGGCCATGTATAAATCTCTTTAATCCATGTTTTTTGCATGGCTGACAAACCAATATCTGGAATTACTGCCTTAGGTAATCCCTTAATTGGAATAATTAAGTACCAGGGTCTTGTAGGGCTTTGCCAAAATTGTGTTGAAAAGCCTGTGAAATATCGCATAAATTGTTCACTTGTTATCAACAAAATATCGATTTGATTAAGATGCATCAAGGATTGAGCTTTTTCTAATCTATTTTCATATTCTTTTAATTTGAAACCGTAATTTGACATTCTATTTATAGAATTTTTAGATGTTTAATAAAATTAATATAGCTACAAAAATCAGAAGTATACCAGAAACAATATTAAGTCTCATTATGGCTTTATCTGATGAAATAAGTTCTTTAACCTTTATTAGGAATAAAATTAGAAGCAAATTACCTATAAATGGAACTGAAAATGTAATAACAGAAATTACTATCAAATCTAAGATATTAATATTTAAAAAATTAAAAAAACTTGGTAATAACGTTATGTAAAATAAAGCTGCCTTAGGATTTGCAGTAACTGCAAAAAAACCAGCGATAAATCCAGAAAAAATACCAGTTTTTAGTAACTTGTCATTATTATTTATAGTTTTCTTATAATTTAGAACTATCTGGATTCCCATCATTGCTAAAATTATTGAACATAATACCCTAAAAATTATTAAAAAATCATCATAAACTGATAGTAGAAATCCTATACCTAAAAAAACAACAATAGGCCATAACATATCACCTAAACAAACACCTGAAACCAGTGATAGGCCTGATTTTGCTCCACCTGAAATTGTACGTGCTATGATAGCAATCCAAACAGGACCAGGAGTAATAAATAAAATTATTAATGCAGTAATATAAATAAAGATTTCAGTAGAAGTGACCGTCATAAAATGATATTTTTATTTTAAGTTTTTCCATAAAACCTTCCCCATTTTATTTTTGGGAAGACTTTTTCTAATCTCAAATATTTTTGGAATTTTATATTTAGCCATATGTTTACTACACCAATCTTTTAGATCCAAAAAATGACTTTCTGAAAAAGATCCTTCAGGAACAATTACAGCTTTTACTTTTTCTCCTGTTCTTAAGTCAGAAACACCTATTACACATACCTCCCTTATACCTTCATAATTATGTAAGATTTTTTCAATTTCAGATGGCCAAATTTTAAATCCAGATGAATTAATCATTCTTTTCAATCTATCAACTACAAAAAAATACCCGTCACTATCATAATAGGCCAAATCACCAGTCTTAAAAAAAAGTTTTTCATTATATTTAACAAAATATTTACTATTATCCTTTCTATTCCAATAACCTAAAAAAAGTTGCGGTGATGATATAATTAGTTCTCCAACTTGGTTTACTCCTAATTCGTTAGAAGTCTCAATATCCAAAATACGTGCATCAACATTAAATAAAGGTAAACCAATTGAACCCAGTTTTATGTTTTGTGGGGGATTTATGTGAGTAGGAGCCATTGTTTCTGTCAAACCATATGCTTCTACATAATCTAAATTAGTCAACTTTTTTAATTTTGATGCAATTTTTTGAGGCATAGATGCGCCACCGCCACCTATAGACTTCAAAGAAGAAATATCATGGAGTTTAGGGTTAAATGAATTTACTAAATCTATTATACAAGTAGTTATAGATCTCCACGAACTAATTTTATATTTTTTTATTAAATGAAAAGCTGTTTCAATATCCCACCTTGCCATTAATATAATAGTGTTCCCATTTAAAATTGGAACATTCATAGAATTCTGCATCCCAGTAACATGAAATAAAGGAAGTGTTGTTAAAATATTAGATTTAGGAGGAACAGGTAACCATCTCAGATAGGAATTTATAACTGTATTTACTGTTCTATTAGTATGCTTGCAGCCTTTTGGAAGGCCGGTTGATCCTGAAGTATATGGAATAATACATAGTGCGTCTGGATTATTGCTATGTGAAAATTGAAAATCATTTATTTCTAAAATATCAGACCAATTTTTATGGTAATAGTTAGTACCTAAATTATAATTTTGCTTTTTGAATCCTTCAGGTAGTTTAACATTAAACTTATTTTTAATATAGTCCATATATTGGATGCAAATCAGGGGAACAGATGTATATTTAAGCTTTTTCAATGAAGTATTGACCACCTTAATTTTATCAGATGCAACAAAAATTGTGGTGATATTTGAGTCTTTTAAAATAAAACATATTTCATCAACCTCAAGCATTGGATTTATTGGAACAACTACACAATCTATTCCCAAAATTGCATAGTAAGTTATGATAAATTGTGGACAATTTTGCATAACAATTCCGATACGCTCACCATTTGAAAGATTTAATTCTTTTTTTAGATAACCTGCAATTTTCTTAACTTCCAAAAATAATTCACTGTAGGTGATTTTATTTCCATAAAATATTATAGCATCTTGATTAGGATTTTTTTTTGCTGAAAATTTTAAATTATTAAAAACAGTTTCATTATTTAAATCTAAAGAAAAAGGAAATCCTTTTGGCCATGATTTTTTATGCCTTTTCCTTAATGACAAAATAAAAACTTATTCTATTTTTTTAATTGGTTTCCAACGATTAATTTTAATTTAGGGTTTTGAGTATATTTTTCACATAATCTATCACAGCCTTCATATGTAGCATCAAATGGACCCTCTTTCCAACCTGTCAGCTGTAAAACTACACCATTACCCGTTTTAGGACCAACTAATGATTCAGGAAATTTTTTATCACTCATTTCAGTAGTATCAACTTTCACACCTTTTTTTTCTAAATCATTCACATACTGTTCAATATTATCAATTTCTAAACCAATATGCTGTATTCCGTTTCCATGCTTTTCTACATATTTATAAATAAAACTCTCAGGATCATAACTGGTTATAAAACTCATAATACTAGTCCCAAACTTAACACAGGCACCCTCATATTTATCTTCTAAAGATTCAAATTTCATCATGAGTTCGCCTCCTAAAACTTCAATAGCGTTATGAAGTGATTCATTCAAATTTTTTACAGCGAAGGCTATATGATTAATTGAAGTTATTTTTGCCATTAATTTATCCTTTTTCTTTAACTTGAATAAAATTTTCTTGCTAAATCCTCTGCATTTACCGTCTGTTTTTTTTTCATAAAAGGTAAAGGAACAATCTCTGAGTTAACTAATTCATCATAGGCTTCAATGTTAAATTTAGTTCCAATATCAGAAAATTTAGTTTCAACAAGGCCTAATCCAATATTATATTTCAACCTCGGAGAATAAGATACACTAGTTAATTTACCAATTATTTTTTGATCCTTTATAATATTCCAAAAAGTTTCATTATTTAAAAAATTTTCAGAATTAAGTTTTATTCCTACTAAAACTTTTTTGTTTTCCTTTTTTGATAATTTCTGTATTGCTTTTTTTCCAATAAATTCGTCTTCAGTTTTGCTTTCAACCAATCTACCAAGCCCAACTTCAAAAGGATTTTCATTTTGGGACATATCAACTCCCCAAGAAAGAATACCTGACTCAATTCTCCTAGCTTGATTTACTGACCCCACTTTTAAAGAAAATTCATTACCTAATTCTAGAATTTTATTAAAAATATAGGATCCTTTTGAATAGTCTGACAAATAAATCTCATAACCTAATTCTCCACTCCACCCTGTTCTAGAAATAATTAAATTAATATCCTCAAATTTTATCTTTTTTAACCAGTAGTATTTTAATTTTGTTATCTCAAATCCAAACATTTTTGTAAGTAAAGCAGAGGATTTTGGCCCCTGTATTTGTAAAAGAGAAACATTTGCATCTTTGATATCAACATTAAATCCAGAATTTATTTGGACACCTTTTATCCAAAGCTCTAAATCACAATCAGATGTAGATATCCAAAATTTGTTTTCTTCAAGTCTTAACAGGATTGGATCACAAATAATTCCACCCTCGTTGTTTAACAAAAGAGCATACTTACATTGATTAACTGAACAATTTGAAATATCCCTACAAGTAATATATTGAACAAATCTTTCAGCATCATCACCAGAAATTTCAATTTGCCTTTCTCCCATTACTGGCCAAAGAGAAACATGATTAATGACATGCCAGTATTCATCTACAGGATTAGAGAAAGTACTTGAAATATATGTCCTATTGTACACAGAAAAATTTCTGCAACCATGATCCCAGCACGCTTCAAAAAATGCACCTCTTCTTATTCTTGGTTGAAAAGATATAGATGCTCCATCATGTTTTCTGTTCATTATATTTTTCAAAAATTAACAACTTCTTTTATTGTTAACCTTTAATATAAAAACTTCAAATATTTAATAAGATTTTCAACAAAAAAGTTAACTTGCAATTTTTTGATTTCTTTTTCTTTCATGAGGATCAAGAAAAACTTTTCTTAATCGAATATTTGACGGAGTCACCTCTACTAACTCATCATCATTAATATATGAAATAGCTTGCTCAAGATTCATACGAGTGGGTGTTGTCAACTTTACAGCTTCATCAGTACCTGATGCTCTTATATTAGTAAGTTTTTTACCTTTTAATGGGTTAACTTCTAAATCGTTATCTCTTGAATGTTCACCAATAACCATTCCTTGATAAACTTCTTCACCTGCACCAATAAAAAACTTTCCTCTATCTTCTAAATTAAAAATAGCATAAGCAACTGATTTCCCAGTTTCCATTGAAATTAAAACTCCTTGTCTTCTTCCTAGAATAGACCCTTTAAAAGGTTCCCAGGAGTGGAATATTCTGTTTAAAACACCTGTTCCTCTCGTATCAGACATTAACTCTCCATGATAACCAATTAAACCTCTTGATGGTACTAGTGCAACTATTCTTGTTTTATTTTGTCCAGAAGGTTTCATTTCTAAAATTGAGCCTTTTCTGGTTGATAATTTCTCAATGACTGATCCAGAGTATTCCTCATCAACATCAATGGTAACTTCTTCAATTGGCTCGTTTTTAATGCCGTTTACATGTTTATAAACAACTCTTGGTCTTGAAATAGATAGCTCAAAACCTTCTCTTCTCATATTTTCTATTAGAATACCTAATTGAAGTTCACCTCTTCCAGAAACATCAAATTTTTCAGCTCCATCTACATCTTGCATTTTAATTGCTACATTACTTTCACATTCTTTTAATAACCTTTCTCTTATAATCCTACTTTGTACTTTGGAACCTTCCCTACCAGCAAGTGGGCTATCATTTATACCAAATGTTACAGTTATGGTAGGTGGATCAATAGGTTGTGAAGGTATTATTTTATTAATTGATATGTCAGATAAAGTGTCAGATACGTTTGCTTTGTCCATTCCTGCAACTGAAACTATGTCGCCTGCTTCAGCAATATCAATAGATTGTTGCTTCAAGCCTCTAAATGCAAGCACCTTGCTTACTCTAAAATTTTCTATTTTATTTCCCTCTATATCTAATGCCTGCAGCATTTGACCAGCTTTAAGAGACCCTGACTCGATACGGCCTGTCAATAATCTTCCAATATAATTGTCTGCATTGAGGGTAGTGGCCAACATACTAAAAGGCTCCTCAATTCTATTAACTTGAGTAGGTTCAGGAACGTAATCTATGATTAAATTAAAAAGAGCATCCAAATTTTGCTTTGGCCCATCAAGTATGTGGTCAGCCCATCCCGCCCTTCCTGAAGCATACAACACTGGAAAATCTAATTGAGTATCTGTTGCTCCTAAGTTGTCAAAAAGATCGAATACTTCATTATGAACGCGATCAGGGTCGGAATCTTTTTTGTCTACTTTATTAATTACTACAATAGGACATAATCCTAATTTTAATGCTTTAGAGGTGACAAACTTAGTTTGTGGCATTGTTCCTTCTGCAGCATCTACAAGTAAGACTACACCATCCACCATATTCAATATACGTTCTACTTCTCCTCCAAAATCAGAATGGCCAGGAGTATCGATAATATTCAACCTTACATCATTCCAAACTACAGAAGTTGATTTGGCCAATATGGTTATACCTCTTTCTTTTTCTAAATCATTATTATCCATTACCCTTTCGATAAATTTTTCATTATCTCTAAAAGCTCCTGACTGCCTCAAAAGTTGATCTACTAACGTAGTTTTCCCATGATCAACGTGAGCAATGATTGCAATATTTCTTAACTTCATATGTGTACCTGAATATTGTTTGATTGAGATCTTGAAATGCATTACTTTTGAAATGATTAAAAATCAAGCAAAATCTAAAAGATTCAAAGAATAAAAAAGTTAACAATTTTTTTTCGTTAAATTATTTTAATTTTTGTAATAGGTATTATTGTATAAAATAGATTTTGGTATTTTAGTATCTGTGTTTTTTTGGAGGGATTAATAATGGAAAGGCAATTAAGAGCAATTCTAGCAATGGATGTTGTTGGTTTCAGCAAAATGATGTCAGAAGATGAAGAAAATACATTAAGAGTTTTAACAGATCGACGCCAGGTAGTAGATCAGATTATAAATGAACATGGCGGTAGAATTTTCAATACTGCTGGTGACAGCGTAATTGCTGAATTTGCTAGCCCGGTAAAAGCAGCAGAATGTGCTGTTCAAATTCAAAACAAAAATTCAACTATAAATAAAGATTTAAATGAAAAAGAAAAAATGACATTTAGAGCTGGAATAAATATGGGCGATATAATGATTACTGAAGATAATCTATATGGAGACGCTATCAATATTGCGGCCCGTTTAGAATCATCGGCTTTACCAGATGGAATTTGCATATCACAAAACGTGTTCGATATGATAAATCTTAAAATAAAAGTATCTTATGAAGATGCCGGAGAATTAGATTTAAAAAATATAGGTCGACCCATAAGAGCTTTTCATATTGTACCTTGCAAAGGTGCTACAAGAGGACTTCAACATTCAGCTGAAAAGCCTGCTATAAAAGTAGAAAAAGCGGAAGCAGGATCACTTGCTGTAATGCTTTTTAAAAATTTGAGTAATGATGAAGAACAAGAGTATTTTTGTGAAGGACTATCTGAAGATCTAATTTCTGCGTTGTCACGATACAAAAAATTAGTAGTAGTATCAAGTAATGCTAGCTTTTCATATAAAGATAAAAATAAATCTCCAAAGGAAATTGGGGAAGAATTAGGTGTTAGATATATATTGGAAGGCAAAGTTAGAAAGTTGGGTCCAAAGATGAGAATTACAGCTTCTTTGGTAAGTGCAGAAAATGGGACCAACCTTTGGTCGAATAATTTTGATACATCAATTGACGAGATTTTTGATATTCAAGATGAATTGGTTGGTACAATAGTATCAACAATAGTGGGTAATGTTGAAAAAGATCATATTAAACAACTCTCTAATTCTAAACCAGAAAATATGAAAGCATATGATTTAGTTTTGAGGGGACTAGAATATCATAGAAGAAGCTCTATTTCTGCAGAAAATAACAAGAAAGCTCTGGATTTCTTCAATAAAGCTATTGAAGCTGATCCAACTTATGCTAGAGCTCATGCATGGAAATGTTGTTCATTAGGAAATAATTCTGAATGGTTTCCTGACGAAATGCCTGAAAACTGGATGAATGATGCTTTTGCTTCTGTTCATAAGGCTTTAGAGCTAGACCCTAACGATCCAGAAGCTCATAGAATAATGGGAGCAGTTAAATTATTATTTGAGGGTGATATGGATACTGCAATCTTTCATCATCAAAAAGCTATTGAAATTTGTCCAAGTGACACATATCACATCGCTCGATATGCTCTTCTGTTAGTTTATTTAGGTGACCCACAAAAAGGAATGGATGAAATAAAAAAAGCCATGAGAATTGATCCTTTTTGTTCCGATCTCATGTTTGAAGTAGAAGGAACATGTCATTTTTGGTTAGGAAATTATCAAGACTCCATAAATTCATATAAAAAACTAAAGATAGATACAAGAGATAGCCTTTTTTATAGTGCTGCATGTTATAAAAAAATGGGTAATAATGAAAAAGCAACCGAAATTTTAAAACAAGCTACAAACACACTAAATATGACAACAGATAAATTTTTGAGTTCTCAACCTCTTAAAAACGAGGATAGTAAAAAAGAGCTACAAGAAATAATTAAAGCAATTTAACCAAGTTTAACTTAATGACAAAAGATCTGAACTTTTCAGAAAAAGAGTACAGTGAAATCATTGAAATGGCTTTAAGTGATCATATTCCATTCTCTACAATTAGAAAATTATATGGCTTGAGAGAAAAAGAGGTAAAAAAAATTATGCGTACAAAACTAAAACCAAAAAGTTATAAAAATTGGCGAAAAAGAGTACATGATCTTGGATCACAAAGAGCTACCTATAAATAAATTAAAGAACGTCATGATTGAAGAAAATTTTGAATATAACAGAAAAGACGCTTTTTGCAATTTTTGTTCTAGAAAAAAAAATCCTCATCCAGATTTTGATGAACCAATAGTCGTAAGGGATTTAAAACTTAATAATAAGAATCTTTCTATATGTATTAATTGCCATCACGAAATTTTAGAAAAATCACATGGGAAAAAAAGTATTTTTGATAAAATTTT
>ENA-OSEY01001986-OSEY01001986.1-marine-metagenome-genome-assembly--contig:-NODE-1986-length-13570-cov-7.342919_pt1 | contig 13570 bp, 10 predicted proteins | sample MGYA00248465_ERZ534230 | MGnify/ENA primary metagenome ERZ534230 (study PRJEB26409, sample SAMN06344110) | marine metagenome | isolation source: Sea water from surface | place: Atlantic Ocean:Southern... | reverse complement strand
ACATTAGCTTGGCAAAAAGGCAAGAAAGTTGAAATTAAATATAGGGATGTGCATTCAAGAACTTTGACAAACGATGTTCAGTATTTTCCTCCAAAGGAGAGAGTTTACTAAAAATGGCACAATTTAGCCTACCTAAAAATTCTAAAATAGAGGTAGGAAAATATTATAAAGATAAAACTAATTCAAAAAATCTTAGAAAAATAAAAGTATATAGGTGGGATCCCTCTACTGGAAAAAATCCAAGAACAGATACTTTTGAGGTCGATATGGACAGTTGTGGCCCAAAAGTTTTAGACATTTTAATTAAAATTAAGAATGAAATTGATCCATCTTTGACATTTCGACGTTCATGCGCTCATGGAGTATGCGGCTCTTGTGCAATGAATATCGATGGGGTAAATACTCTTGCATGTATAAAATCTCATACAGATATAAATGGAGATTTAAATGTTTATCCTCTTCCACATTTAAAAGTTGTCAAAGATTTAATCGGGGACTTAACTACACTATACAAGCAGTATGAATCCATAAAGCCTTGGCTTCAAACTAAACAGACAGGGCAGGAAAAAATAGAACTTAAGCAATCTCAAAAAGATAGAGAAAAATTAGATGGGTATTACGAGTGTATACTTTGTGCTTGTTGTTCAACATCATGTCCTAGCTACTGGTGGAACGGAGATAAATATTTAGGACCAGCAGTTCTTTTACAAGCATATAGATGGATTAATGATAGTAGAGATGAAGATAAAAAAGAGAGATTAAAGAAAGTGGCTGACGAACTAAAATTATATAGATGTCATACGATTATGAATTGCACTAATTCTTGTCCAAAGGGATTAAATCCTGCAAAAGCCATTGGCTCAATTAAGAAAATGCTTGCAACAAGCTAAAAGCTTATTTATTCAATATCAGCATGAGAACTATTGAACATTTTGTAAATGGTAAATCATTTTCTGGTGAGTCAAAAAGAACGAGTAAAGTATTTAATCCTGCAACAGGCGAACAAAGCGCGGAAGTAAAACTTGCCTCAACAAAAGATGTTGATGCAGCAGTTGCAAGCGCAAAAGTAGCTTTTGAAGAATGGTCAAATAAACCTCCTCTTCAAAGAGCGAGAGTAATGTTTAAATTTAAAGAACTAATAGAAAAAAATTCTGATGAACTGACAAAAATAATTGTCTCCGAACACGGGAAAGTGTACGAAGATGCAAAAGGATCACTTACAAGAGGTTTAGAAGTAGTTGAATATGCATGTGGAATACCTCAAATGTTAAAGGGAGAATTTACAGAAAATGTTGGATCAAATGTTGACAGTTGGTCAATTAGACAACCTTTGGGTGTTTGTGCTGGAATAACACCATTTAATTTTCCAGCAATGGTTCCTATGTGGATGTTTCCTATGGCTATAGCTTGTGGAAATACTTTTGTTTTGAAACCCTCGGAAAAAGATCCTTCATGTTCAATAAGGTTAGCAGAGTTATTAAAAGAAGCTGGATTACCCGATGGTGTTTTTAATGTAGTTAACGGAGACAAAGAAGCTGTAGATGCTTTAATTAATAATAAAGATGTCGTTGCTATGAGTTTTGTTGGATCTACACCAATTGCAAAATACATTTACGAAGAATGTGCAAAAAACGAGAAAAGAGTTCAAGCACTAGGAGGGGCTAAAAATCATTGTGTTGTTATGCCAGATTGTGATTTAGATCAAGCGGTTAATGGTCTTATGGGTGCAGCCTACGGTTCAGCAGGTGAAAGATGTATGGCTCAATCAGTAGCAGTAGCAGTAGGAGGAATAGGAGATAAATTAGTTAGCTCCTTGGCAAAAAAAGTTGAAGCACTTAAGGTTGGACCTGGTATGGATAAACAATCAGAAATGGGACCACTTGTAACAAAAGAGCATTTAGCTAAAGTAAAAGGATACGTAGATATAGGAGTTAAAGAAGGGGCAAAATTAATTGTAGATGGAAGAAAGTTTAAAATGCAGGGTTATGAAAACGGTTACTATATTGGCGGTTGTTTATTTGATCAGGTCACAAAAAATATGAGGATATATAAAGAGGAAATTTTTGGCCCTGTATTGTCTGTGGTTAGGGCTAAAGATTTCGATGAGGCATTAAAATTAGTTAATGATCATGAGTTTGGAAATGGTGTAAGCATATTTACTAGAGATGGCGACTCCGGGCGAACATTTTCATCTAAAGCAAAAATAGGAATGGTTGGTATTAATATTCCAATACCTGTTCCAATGGCATTTCACAGTTTTGGTGGGTGGAAAAGATCTTTATTTGGAGACCAACACATGCACGGCCCTGAAGGTGTAAGATTTTATACTAAATTAAAAACAATAACATCAAGATGGCCCTCAGGATTAAGATCGGATCCAGAATTTGTTATGCCAACAATGAAATAAGACCCACATATGAAAAAAAAAATTACTTTAATAGGAGCTGGTCAAATTGGTGGAACATTGGCCCATTTAATAGCACTTAAGGAATTAGGTGATGTTGTATTATTTGATGTAGCGGCTGGCATAGCTAAAGGAAAAGCACTCGATATAGCCCAATCTTCGCCTGTTAATGATTTTAATATAAATTTAACTGGAACAGATAATTATGAAGATACAAGGGACTCAGACGTGATTATTATTACTGCCGGAGTTCCAAGGAAGCCAGGTATGACAAGAGATGACTTATTGGGGATTAACCTTAAAATCATTAAACAAGTTGCTGAGGGAATTAACAAAACATCTCCAAATGCTTTTGTAATATGCATTACAAACCCTTTAGATGTAATTGTAATGGCTCTACAAAAATACTCAGGATTACCAAAAACAAAAATTGTTGGCATGGCAGGAATATTGGATTCATCAAGATTTATTTATTTTTTATCACAAGAATTAAAAGTTCCAGTTAAAAAAATTAAATCTTTCGTCTTAGGCGGACATGGCGATAGTATGGTAGCAATGCTCGGGTCCACAGAAGTTGAAGGAAAAAATATATTGAAACTAGTTGAAGAAGGAAAAATCAGTCAAAAAAGACTTGATGAAATAATAAACAGAACAAAAACAGGGGGAGCAGAAATTGTAAAATATTTAGAGAAAGGTTCTGCTTTTTATGCACCTGCAGCCTCAGGTGTCGAGATGGCTGAAAGTTATTTAAAAGATCTAAAAAAGCAATTACCTTGCGCTGCTTACCTAAATGGTGAATATGGATTCAAAGATATTTACGCTGGAGTTCCGGTTATTATTGGAAAAAACGGAGTTGAAAAAATTATAGAAATTAAATTAAGCAAAGATGAAAAAAATGATTTTGGTAAGTCGATAGAAGCAGTTAAAGATTTGTTTGACGCAGCAAAAAAAATCGATAGTTCACTGTAACATAGTTTTTTTAATATTTTAAATAATGTTTAGAAATTTTTGGTTTAGCTACAAGAATATCTTATATAGAGCAATCTTAAAAAAAAAATATTTTGCATTTCTTAGGAAAATATTTGGAACATTATTCAAATTCTTAAGAAAATTTTACCTTATAAATTTTTCTTCGGAAATTGAAAATTTAGATAAAATAGAAAAAAATAAGTTTAAAAATTTTAATTTGGATGATCTTTTTATAAATTTTAACTGTGATAAAGGTTCTTACTGTGTTTACGATTACGAAAAGAAAATAACCCACAAGTATTCTGTTTTTTACGAGAAATATTTAAAAAAAAATAAAAAAAAAAAATTAAGTATTTTAGAGCTTGGCTCTCATGAGGGAAAAGGTATAGCGAGTTTTTATTTCTTTTTTCCAAATGCAAATTTTTATGGAGCCAATATAAATCCTTTTCAAATGAAATACACTTCAAAAAGAATTACAGAATTATATGTTGATGTAAGTTGTAAAGAAATAGTCGATAATTTAGCTAATCATATCAATGAGGATTTAGATCTAATAATAGATGACGCTAGTCATAATTTAAAAGATATACTTTTAGCTTTGCCTATACTTTTTAGAAAATTAAAGCAAAATGGATTTTACGTCATTGAAGATGCAGATCAATTTAAAGTTTATAAAGAACTCAATCCAACAAATGAAAAAATGACACCAATTCAAATTCTTAAAAATATCAAAAATAATCGGAAATTTAGCTCTAAGTTCCTATCTAAAACTGATAAGGATTATTTAAAGAAAAATATAAAAAACTTTTATTTTGAAAAAGGAAAGTCGATTGTGAATGGATATAATATTTCAGACATTGTCTTTTTAAGAAAAAAATGACCAAGAAAATTTCACTTGATAATTTATTAGACTATTTATTTATAATATTTATTTCTTTCACAATTAATTATATTTACGGAAGTGTTGGTGTATTGGCTCAAGATACATTTGCGTATTTCGATACTGCTTTTAGAATTTTGCAAGGCTCGACTCCATTTAAAGACTATTGGACTGTAAGTGGACCTTTTATTGACTTTTATCAAGCATTTTTCTTTTTTATTTTTGGAGTTAGCTGGAAATCTTACATTATTGGAAGCAGTTTAATAAATGTATTCATTACGATTATAATTTTTAATTTTTTTAAAACTTACAATTTTTCTAGAGGGTTAAATTTATTTTACAGCATATGCTTTTCAATACTTGCTAATCCCTCTATGGGTTCACCTTTTCCTGATCATATTTCGACTTTTTTTTCTTTAGCAGCAATAACTTTATTTTTAATATTTGTTAAAAACAAAAAAGCAAATATTCTTTATTTTATCCCTTTATTATTTTTTATATCTTTTTTTTCAAAGCAGACTCCAGCATCTTATTTATTTGTAAGTTTTTTAATCATTTTATTGACTTACTTTTTTTTGTATAAAAAATTATTTTTCATTAAATATTTTTTAATAAGCTCTTTCGTTTGCTTGCTTATTTTTGTTCTGATTATTTCTGCCCAAAAAATAAATTTTCAAACATTTTTAGATCAATATATTTTTTATCCAAAATCGATTGGATCTGAAAGGCTGGATAATCTTAACTTTGATATTAAGAGCCATTTAGCAAGTTTTAAATTTATTTATATCCCACTTATATTTATTTTATTAAGTCTTTTATTAATTTTTTGGAAAGGAAAAATAGAAATAGAAAAGAATAAAGAAGAAATTTTAATTTATATATCACTATTATTAATAAGTTTTTCACTAATTTTTCATCAAGTATTAACAATGAATTTTATTTTTATTTTCTTTTCGATTCCACTGTTAGTTATTTTTTTACACAAAGTATTTAAGAAAAAAAATAAATTTAGTAATTTTATCAGTATACTACTAATTCTTTTTACTGCATTTACCACTATAAAATATCATTATCGATTTAACGAAGACAGAAAAATGTTAAATTTAGAAAAAGTTAAACTTGAAGCTGCAGTTGATAGTCTAAAGATCGATGAGAAATTAAAAGGTCTCAAATGGATATCAATCAAATATCAAAAAAATCCTATGAATGAAATTAAAATTATAAATGAAATAATTGATATAGTTAAGAAAGATAAAAATAGATTAATGTTTTACTCAGATTACATTTTTCTTTCAGCATTATTAAATAAAGATTTAAATACACCTACACGTTGGCCAAGTTTAAATGATGCCAGTAACCCATCTAAAAAAAATGAATTTCATGAAGTATATTTAAATTTTATAAAAAAAATAATTAAGCAAAAGAAAATTGAGGTAATCTATTCTACAATTGATAAAGAAAATGATATTTTTTATTTAATTTTTAACGAAAAATGTAAAAAATCCAAAGAAATTAGTGAAGTTTTGATTAAACATGATATTAGAAGTTGTATTAAAGTTAAATGAATATTCACGAACATCAAGCTAAAGAAATATTAAAAGATTTTGGAGCTCCAGTTTCAAATGGAATTGTAATTTACTCAATTGACGAGATTAAAGAAAAAATCTTAAAATTAAAAAGCAAAGAGTTTGTTTTAAAAGCACAAATACACGCTGGCGGTAGAGGTAAAGCAGGAGGAGTAAAATTAATTAAAGATGTAAAAAATTTAGAAATTGAGGCAGCCAAAATGATGGGTAAAATACTAGTTACGCATCAAACAGGACCTGAAGGAAAAGAAGTAAAACGATTATATATTGAAGAAGCTTCAGAAATATCTAAAGAATTTTACTTATCATGCTTAATTGATAGAGAGAGCTCAAAAATTGCATTTATCAGCAGCACAGAAGGTGGGATGGATATTGAGAAGGTAGCAACGGAAACGCCGGAAAAAATTGTAACATCTAAAATAGATCTTAAAGATGAAGGTCCAAGTGAAATAGAAATTCAAAATATAATTTCTGTTTTTAATTTAAAAAAAGAACAAATAGAAACAGCAAAAAAACTAATAAAATCTTTATATAAAATTCTAGTAGAAAAAGACGCGAGTTTAATTGAAATCAATCCCTTGATTATTACTAAAAACGAAAAAATTATTTGTTTAGATGCAAAAATGAATTTTGACGATAATGCTATATTCAGAAGACCAGAAATTTTAAAATTGAGAGATTTGAATGAGGAAGATCCTGCTGAAATTCAGGCAAGTAAATATGATTTAGCATACATCAAATTAAATGGTTCAATCGGTTGTATGGTTAATGGCGCAGGATTAGCTATGGCAACTATGGATATTATTAAATTATATGGCAAGGAACCTGCAAATTTTTTAGATGTAGGCGGAGGCGCTTCTAAAGAAAAAGTAACTGAAGCTTTCAAACTAATATTGGCCGATAAGAATGTAAAAGGAATTTTAATTAATATTTTTGGAGGAATAATGAGATGCGATGTACTAGCCCAAGGAGTTGTTGAGGCCGCCAAACAAGTAAACTTATCAGTGCCTCTTGTAGTAAGATTGGCAGGAACAAATTATAAAGAAGGAAAAAAAATTTTAGACAATTCTAATTTGAAAATTCTTTCCGCCTCAGATCTTAATGATGCAGCAAAGAAAATAGTTGAGGCAATTAAATAAATGTCAATTTTAGTAAATAAAACAACAAAAGTTATATGCCAAGGCTTTACTGGGACGCACGGCACTTTCCATTCTGAACAAGCTTTAAAATACGGAACACAATTAGTTGGGGGCGTTACTCCAAAAAAAGGTGGACAAAAACATTTAGGTCTACCAGTATTTAATTCTGTACAGGAAGCAAAAGATAAAACCTCTGCTAGTGCATCCATGATTTATGTTCCACCTAAATTTGCAGGATCAGCAATTATTGAGGCCATCGAGGCTGAAATAAATTTGATAGTTTGCATTACGGAGGGAATACCAGTTTTAGATATGCTTAAAGTAAAAAAGTTTCTGAAAAAAAGTAAATCAAGATTAATAGGTCCTAATTGTCCTGGAGTCATAACACCAGAGGAATGCAAGATAGGTATTATGCCAGGAAATATTCATAAAAAGGGTTCAGTCGGAATTGTCTCTAGATCTGGTACTTTAACATACGAGGCAGTTGCCCAAACATCAGTAATGGGAATGGGTCAATCAACGTGTGTTGGTATTGGAGGTGATCCGATCAATGGAACAAATTTTATTGACTGTTTAGAACTTTTTTTAAAAGATAAAGAAACAAAATCAATCGTTATGATAGGTGAAATAGGCGGAACTGCTGAAGAAGAAGCTGCTGACTTTTTAAAGAGGGAGAAAATTAAGAAACCAATGGTAGGTTTCATAGCAGGATTAACTGCCCCACCCGGAAGAAGAATGGGACATGCTGGAGCTATAATTTCTGGGGGAAAGGGAGGTGCAGAAGAAAAAATTGAAACTATGAAATCTGCAGGAATCACTATATCTAATTCACCCGCTGATATAGGAAAAACATTATTAAATAAACTAAATAGTTGATTTTTAATAATTTATGTTAAAATAATTATTAATGTCTTCATCTGATAATAATATTACTTTTAAAAAAACTTCGTTTTTGTCAGGAATAAACTCTGAATTTATAAATCAATTTTATTCAGACTATTTAACTGACCCAAACTCTCTTCCAAATAGCTGGATTAAGTTTTTTGATGGGCTAAGTGAGGATGAAAAACTTATTTTAGACGATTTAAATGGACCTAGTTGGTCACCTGAAAAAAAAATTCAAAAATCAAAATCTTATTTAATCGATAATGAAAAAAATAAAGAAGTTAACGAAGATTTAAACTTAAATTCAGTAAAAGAAGCTTCTAAGGACTCAGTTCGAGCAATTATGCTTATTAGGGCATATAGAATTCGGGGACATTTAATTGCAAACTTAGATCCGTTATCAATTCAAAAAAAAATGGAACATCCAGAACTAAAACCAGAAACTTACGGATTTAATAAGAAAGATTATAAAAGAAAAATATTTTTAGATGGCGTTTTAGGACTTCAGTATGCAGATTTGAATCAAATATTAGATATTTTAAAAAGAACATATTGTTCTGCAATTGGTTATGAATTTATGCATATGGGTGATCCAGAAGAGAAAGCTTGGATAAGAAATAGAATTGAAGGACCGGAAAAGGATATTGTATTTACTCAAAATGGAAAAAAAGCAATATTAAATAAAATAATTCAAGCAGAGGGATTTGAAAAATACTTACACGTCAAATTTGTGGGCACTAAAAGATTTGGTCTAGATGGAGGGGAGTCATTAATCCCTGCATTAGAACAAATTATTAAAAGAGGTGGAAATCTTGGAGCCAAAGAAATAAAAATTGGTATGCCTCATAGAGGAAGACTTAACGTACTTGCAAATGTTATGGGAAAACCTTTCAGAGCAATATTTAGTGAATTCTTTGGTAAGTCAGTTAATGCAAGTAAAGATTTTGAAGGAGATGTAAAATATCATCTAGGAGCTTCTTCGAACAGAGAGTTTGATGGAAATTCTGTTCACATAAGTTTAACAGATAATCCTTCACATTTAGAAGCAGTTAATCCAGTTGTATTAGGTCAAGTAAGAGCAAAACAATTTTTTCATAAAGATAGAGATAGAAAAAAAGTTATCCCAGTTTTGATGCATGGAGATGCAGCATTTGCTGGACAAGGGATAGTGGCAGAGTGCTTTGCGATGTCAGGCTTACCCGGACATAATATTGGTGGAACAATTCATATAATTGTTAATAATCAGATAGGATTTACAACAGCACCTCGTTTTGCTCGCTCTTCTCCTTACCCTTCAGATGTAGCTAAAATTGCTCAAGCACCAATTTTTCATGTTAATGGAGATGATCCAGAAGCTGTTGTTCATTGTGCTAAGATTGCTACAGAGTACAGGCAAAAATTTAATCGTGATGTTGTGATTGATATGGTTTGTTACAGACGTTTTGGACACAATGAAGGTGATGAGCCTTCATTTACTCAACCGATTATGTATAGAAAGATCAAATCTCATCCTACTACACTTACTTTATATGGAAAAAGGCTTTCAGCTGAAGGTTTAACTTCTGATGAAAAACTACAAAAAGAGAAAGTTGAATTTAAACAGTATTTAGAAAAAGAATTTGATATTTCAAAAAGTTATAAGTCAGAATTAAAGTGGTTTGATGGTGCTTGGTCGAGATTTAAACCAGGTCTTGGGAAAGACAAAAGGGGTGTAAGTGGTGTTGAAAGAGGCAAATTAGAAAAAATAGGGAAAAAGATTTTTACTATCCCCACAGATTTTAACGCTCATAAAACACTTAAAAGAGTATTTGAGTTAAGAAAGGAAATGTTGAATACAGGAAAACTTGATTGGTCCTCAGCTGAAAGTTTAGCAATAGGAACATTATTAACTGAGGGTTTTTCAGTAAGATTATCTGGACAGGACTCAGGTAGAGGAACATTTAGCCAGAGACATGCAATTTTAAGAAATCAAGAAAATCATGACAGATACATACCTGTAAATAATATTGAAAAAGGTCAAATGAAATTTGAAGTAATAGATAGTTTGTTATCTGAGCTTGCAGTTTTAGGATTTGAATTTGGATACTCATTATCTGAACCAGAAACATTAGTTTTATGGGAAGCTCAATTTGGAGATTTTGCAAATGGTGGTCAAGTTATAATAGACCAATTTATTACATCGTCAGAGTCTAAATGGGGAAGAGCTAGTGGTCTGGTTTTATTACTTCCACATGGTTACGAGGGACAAGGACCTGAGCATTCATCTGCAAGATTAGAACGATTCTTACAACTTTGTGCTGGTGAAAACATACAAGTAGTTAATTGCACTACTCCTTCTAATTATTTTCACGTCTTAAGAAGACAAATGCACAGAGAGTTCAGAAAACCATTGATAATAATGACACCGAAATCTTTATTGAGACATAAAAGATGTATTTCAAACATTTCAGAATTCACATCAAGAAGTTCATTTCACAGGGTTTTAGAGGACGATGCTTATAAAAAAGAAAACAAACTTATTACTCTTAAAAAAGATAGTAAAATCGAAAAAGTAGTAATGTGTTCAGGAAAAATTTACTATGATTTAGTAGAGGCAAGAGAAAAAAATAAAAAAGACAAAGTAATTTTTGTACGATTAGAGCAACTATATCCTTTTCCAGCAAAAACTTTAGCCAATGTTTTAAAAAGATATAAAAATGCAGAGTTTATTTGGTGTCAAGAAGAACCTAAAAATATGGGTGCATGGAATACTGTAAGAAATTATATTGAAAGAACCCTAGAAATAATAAATATTAAAGATATCAACGTTAAATATGTAGGAAGAAAGGCTTCTTCTTCCACTGCGACTGGAAATGCTAATAAACATCTTGCACAACAAAAAGAAATATTAGAAAAGATACTTAAAGATTAAATGTCAGAAAAAATTACAGTTCCATCATTAGGTGAGTCAGTCACTGAAGCAACAGTTTCTAAGTGGTTAAAATCACAGGGTGATAAAGTTATCGCAGACGAACCAGTAGTTGAGCTAGAAACAGATAAAGTAAATGTTGAGGTTCCAGCACCAATGAACGGATTTTTAGGAAGCATCGCCGTTAAAGAAGGAGAAACCGTAAACGTGGGTTCGTTATTAGGTACAATTAGTAATAATACCAAGCAAGAAAATACTCCAAAAGAAATTAAAACTTATAGCCCACCCAAAAAAGATAAAAGTAAAAATATAAAACTCTTTGAAGAAAAAAAAGAAAAAAAAATATCAAAAAAAATCAATAAACCACAAATTGATGAACCTATTTTAAAATTAGATAACGAAAGTGTAGAACCTGATGAAGAACCATTAATATTAGAGGAAGCACATCAAGAAGCAAAAGCAAAAAAAATCATTCCAGCAAAAAAAGAAACCCAGATTTCTCCAGCTGCTCGTAAAATGGCAAACGAAGCAAATGTAGATATAAATAAAATCGAGGGGACCGGAAAAAACGGATTGATTTTAAAAGAGGACATTATGAGTTTAATGGGTTCTAAACCTTCCCCAGCTGAAAGAAAAATAAAATATGGTCCAGAGGAAAGAGTTAGAATGACAAGGTTGAGGTTAACGATTGCTAAAAGACTTAAAGAGGCCCAAGAAAATGCTGCAATGCTAACGACATTCAATGAAGTGGATATGAGCGAAGTGATAACAATGAGAAATCAATACAAAGATGAATTTTTAAAAAGTTACGGGGTAAAACTTGGGTTTATGTCTTTTTTCGTTAAAGCATGTGTAATAGGATTAAAAAATTTTCCTTCAATTAATGCAGAAATTCAAGGCGAGGAAATAGTTTACAAAAATTATTATAATATAAGTATTGCTGTTGGAACTGATAGAGGTTTGGTAGTTCCAGTTTTAAGACAAACAGATGAAATGTCTTTTGCTGATATTGAAAAAAATATAAGTGAACTCGGACAAAAAGCAAGAGATGGTAAGATTACTATAGAAGATTTACAAGGTGGTACATTCACAATTACTAATGGTGGAATTTATGGATCTATGTTATCTACACCTATTTTAAATCCGCCTCAATCTGCAGTGCTTGGAATGCATAATATTGTTCAAAGACCAATAGCTGTAAACGGCAATGTTGAAATAAGGCCTGTTATGTTTTTAGCTTTATCTTATGATCACAGAATAATTGATGGTAAAGAAGCAGTTTCTTTTTTAAAAATTATTAAAGAGTCTTTAGAACAACCTAAGAGATTATTTTTAGATATTTAAAATGAATAATTTTGACTTAGTAGTAATTGGCGGAGGACCTGGAGGTTATGTCTGTGCAATACGGGCAGCTCAGTTAGGGTTAAAAACTGCTTGTGTTGAGTCCAGAGGAGCTTTAGGAGGCACTTGTTTAAATGTTGGATGTATTCCTTCAAAAAGTTTGTTAAATTTATCTGAAAATTTTCATAAGGCAAAAAAAGATTTTAATCAGCAGGGTATAGAAATCGAAGGCATCAAACTTAATATTGAAAAAATGATGTCTAATAAGAATAAATCAATTCAAGTTCTTACAAAAGGTGTAGAATTTTTATTCAAAAAAAACAATGTCACATATATTAAAGGCAAAGGCGTTCTCTTTTCAAAAAATGATATAGTAGTTTACGATAATAATAAAAAAAATAATTATAAAGCAAAAAATATCGTAATTGCCACTGGTTCTGAAGTAGCATCTTTACCTGGTATAGATATTGATGAAAAAAATATTATTTCTTCCACTGGAGCACTATCTCTTAAACAAGTCCCAAAAAAGTTAGCAATTATAGGTGGTGGATATATTGGTTTAGAAATGGGTTCAGTTTGGTCTAGACTAGGTTCTAAAGTTACAGTTTTCGAATACCTAGAATACATAACACCAGGTATGGACAGAGAAATATCTAATGAATTTAAAAAAATTCTAACAAAACAAGGCATCAATTTTAAAATGGGATCTAAAGTAAGTTCAGTGAAAAATATGGGAGATATTGTATCGATAAATTATACAGATATTAAAAATTCAAAAAATGAAAAAGATGAATTTGACAAAGTATTGGTTTCTGTTGGCCGAAAACCGTACACAGAAGGTTTAAATTTAACAAAATTAGGTGTTAAAAAAGATAATAAAGGAAGAATCGAAGTTAACGATAAGTTACAAACATCAGTGAAAAATATTTATGCTATAGGTGATGTAATTAAAGGACCTATGTTAGCGCATAAAGCTGAGGAAGAGGGAATTGCAGTTGCAGAAATTTTAGCTGGACAAGCAGGACATGTAAATTATGATGTAATTCCAGGAGTTATTTATACCTCGCCAGAAGTTGCAACCGTCGGAAAGACTGAAGAACAATTAAAAGAGGAAAATAGATCTTATAAAGTAGGAAAATTCCCCTTTATGGCAAACTCTAGGGCGAAAGTTAATAATGAAACAGACGGTTTTGTAAAGATTCTGGCTGATAGTAAAACTGACAAGGTTTTAGGTGTACATATAATTGGCCCACATTGTGGAAATATGATTGCGGAAATGGCCTTAGCAATGGAATTTGGAGCAAGCGCTGAAGATATTGCAAGAACATGCCATGCTCATCCCACACACACAGAAGCAATAAAAGAAGCAGCTTTAGCTGTTGATAAAAGACCAATTCATTTTTAAAAAAAAAAAATTCTACTACTATTAACGCATGAAAGCACAAGTATTGTTACCTA
>ENA-OSEY01001984-OSEY01001984.1-marine-metagenome-genome-assembly--contig:-NODE-1984-length-13584-cov-3.624713_pt1 | contig 13584 bp, 14 predicted proteins | sample MGYA00248465_ERZ534230 | MGnify/ENA primary metagenome ERZ534230 (study PRJEB26409, sample SAMN06344110) | marine metagenome | isolation source: Sea water from surface | place: Atlantic Ocean:Southern... | reverse complement strand
CCTGCAAACGCAATATTGTTGACAATGCAAATTCGCAAAATTCAGATGCAAGTAACGGCGGTTGCATACCCCCGCCACCATGATGAACCTACCATCACCGCTATCCGATTGGATGGCGGTTTTTTTGTGCCTTGAGCAACTGGTAGATCTGCTGCCAGTCATCACGCGCCGGGTTCAGCCTGTCGGCAAGCGCCCTGTCCGGTTCGATGGTGAATTTGATGTCAGGTTTGTTGTGGCAGACATCCCCAACACACGCCGTGTGTTGCAACGTGCCAAGACAGCTACATGGTCGCTGCGGAACTGGCAGGCATCTCCCGAGTAAACTTGAATCACCCGTCTCGGCTTGATCCAGCCACAGGGCTGGCCCTTCAAGGGACCCGGTGACCGGCAGGCTCTGGCCGCATGACGGTTTTTGCCGAAACTCGGCTGCTGCACTATGGACTCCAACCTGTTTCAACCAGCACGGCCTTCAAGGCCACCAGCCTCTTTCAGGAAGGCGACAAGCTCGTTAACCCCGTCATTCTTGCGCATAGAGCCGAATATGAAGGGCCGGTCGCCGCGGCCGGCTAATGTGTCGGCGCGCATCTGCTCTAGATCGACCTCGACATGCGGTGCCAGCTCGATCTTGTTGACCACCAGCATGTCCGATTTCAGCAGCGCAGGCCCTTTCTTGCGCGGGATATCGGCGCCCATGCAGACATCGATCACATAGATCGTCAGATCGACGAGCTCGGGACTGAAGGTGGCCGCCAGATTGTCGCCGCCTGATTCAATCAGGATCAGTTCAAGGTCGGGCAGGGCCTGCTTCAGCTCCTCGATGGCGGCAAGATTGACCGAGGCGTCCTCGCGAATGGCCGTGTGCGGGCAGCCGCCAGTTTCGACGCCGCGAACACGCTCTGCCGGAAGCGCCTGTGCCCGCACCAGGAAATCGGCATCCTCGCGGGTGTAGATGTCGTTGGTGATGACAGCCATCGAGAGATGCGGTGACAGCGCGCGGCACAGCGCTTCGGTCATGCTGGTCTTGCCGGCGCCGACTGGGCCGCCGATGCCGACGCGAAGCGGCCCGTGCTTCAGGCGGGGTGTGTCATCTGTCAGAGCCGTCATGTCCGGTAAATCCGCTGTTCAGTGGTTTCATGTTCAAGTGCGCAGAGGTCGGCCGCTGGCGCGAAACTTCCTGCGGTTTCAGCATCTGTTTCCATGACTGTTGCAGCGGCCCGGGCGATCGCTGGCATCAGCGAGACAAGACAGGCCTGCCCGTCCATCTGGCCGACGGGAACGGCACGGACCGCCGCTGAAATCTGGTTCATGCAGGCGCCCTGAAGAAAGGCGGCCACCGTTGCCTCTCGGGGCAGGGCAAGGGCACGGGCCGCCATGCCGACGGCAACCGGATAGGCGAGACCAGCGGGAAGCTCGATGACCTGCGTTTTGCGAATGACCCGTCCGAAGGCCGCGCCGAGCTCGGTCGTTTCCTGATAACGCTCCGCCCCGGCGCACAGGGCGAGGCACAGGTCATTCACATCCTCGCCCTCCATGGTGGCGCGCAGGAACACGGCATCCATGAAGATGCTCCCGTGCAGCAGGGTCTGGCGAAGCCAGCCGGCAAGGCTGTCTCTGTCGTAAACATCGCCGCGCGCAATAGCTGTTTCCAGCCCGCTAGAATAGCTGAAACCGCCAACCGGAAAGGCAGGCGAGAACCAGTTCTGCAGGATCAGCATCTGTTTGGCATCCGGGGTCATGCTGTCAGTGTTCATGGCCATGCGTGCGGCCATGTCCATAGGCGCCGCCCTCTGGCGTGAAAGGTGCGGAGACCTGTGTCACGCTGGCGCCGAGCCCTTCCAGCATTGCCTGAAGCACCTTGTCTTCGCGGATCAGGATATGGTCGTCGGCGATCTGGCAGGGGGTGTGCCGGTTGCCGACATGCCAGGCGATGCGCGCCAGATTGCCGTGCCGCACCGCGAGCAGTGGCTCGGCCGCCGCCATAACCGCGATGATGCGCCCGTCATCAAGCCGGAACCCTTCGCCCTGACTCAGCGACTGTGTTTCCGCCAGTTCCACAAGGAACGGCTCGCCCCCGTCGCTGACCAGCCGCTTTCTGCGCAGGAAACGTGCCTCGTAATCCAGCGTTACCGTGTCGGCGGCATCGCCGGTATGGATATGGGTCTCGATGTGCTGGGCCAGACGCATGACAGCCACCTCAGAACATGAAATAGCGCTGCGCCATGGGCAGCTCGGCGGCCGGCTCGCAGGTCAGCAGCTCGCCGTCGGCACGCACCTCGTAGGTCTCGGGATGGACCTCGATCTGCGGACAATAGGCGTTATGAACCATGTCGGCCTTCGAGATGGACCGCGTGTTCGCCACCGCCACCGTTGTCTTGGCGAGACCCAGGGCATCGCCGATGCCGGCCTCTTGCGCCGCGGCGCTGACAAAACTGACGGCTGAATTCTCAACAGATCTGCCGAACGCGCCGAACATGGGCCGCGTATAGACAGGCTGCGGTGTCGGGATCGAGGCGTTTGGATCGCCCATCTGCGCGCAGGCGATGCTGCCGCCGATCAGCACCATTTCAGGCTTCACCCCGAAAAAGGCCGGATGCCACAGCACCAGATCGGCACGTTTGCCGACCGTAATCGACCCGATATGGCCGGCGATGCCATGCGCAATGGCCGGATTGATAGTATATTTCGCGACATAGCGTTTCACCCGCTCATTGTCGTTGTCGCCCGTCTCCTCTGGCAGGCGGCCACGCTGCACCTTCATCTTGTGCGCCGTCTGCCAGGTGCGGATGATCACCTCGCCGACCCGGCCCATGGCCTGGCTGTCGGATGCGATGATCGAGAAGGCCCCCATGTCATGCAGGATATCCTCGGCGGCGATGGTCTCGCGCCGGATCCGGCTTTCGGCAAAGGCCACATCCTCGGGGATCGACTTGTCGAGATGGTGGCAGACCATCAGCATGTCGAGATGCTCTTCCAGCGTGTTCACCGTATAGGGCCGTGTCGGGTTGGTGGATGAGGGCAGCACATGGCTCTCGCCGCAGATCTTGATGATGTCCGGCGCATGGCCGCCGCCCGCACCTTCGGTATGGAAGGCGTGGATCACACGCTCTTTCATCGCCGCGACCGTATGCTCGACAAAGCCGCTTTCATTCAGCGTGTCGGTATGGATCATCACCTGCACATCCATGGCGTCGGCGACCGACAGGCAATTGTCGATGGCGGCCGGCGTGGTGCCCCAGTCTTCATGCAGCTTCAGCGCGCAGGCCCCGCCGCGCACCTGTTCCTCCAGTGCCGCCGGAAGCGCGGCATTGCCCTTGCCGGCGAAGGCCAGATTCATCGGGAATGCGTCCGCGGATTGCAGCATCCGCCCGATATGCCAGGGACCCGGCGTGCAGGTTGTGGCCAGCGTGCCATGCGCCGGACCGGTGCCGCCGCCAAGCATCGTCGTCAGGCCGGAATGCAGCGCATCCTCGATCTGCTGCGGGCAGATGTAATGGATATGGCTGTCGAAGCCGCCGGCTGTCAGCACATGGCCTTCGCCCGCGATGGCCTCGGTTCCGGGGCCGATAATGATATCCACATCCGGCTGCGTGTCCGGGTTGCCGGCCTTGCCGATCCCGGCGATCACGCCGTCCTTCAGCCCGATATCGGCCTTGTAGATGCCCGACACATCGACAACCAGCGCGTTGGTGATGACCGTATCGACGGCGCCGCCGGCCCGGCTGGTCTGCGACTGGCCCATGCCGTCGCGGATGACCTTGCCGCCGCCGAACTTCACCTCCTCGCCATAGCTGGTGAAATCCTTCTCCACCTCGATGATCAGGTCGGTGTCTGCCAGCCGCAGCCTGTCGCCCGTGGTCGGGCCATACATGTCGGCATAGGCGGCGCGGGAAATCTGTTTCGGCATCAGAGCTCTCCCATGATCTGCTGGTTGAAGCCGTAGACATGCCGGTTCCCCGACAGCGGGACAAGCGTGACCTCGCGCCGCTGCCCGGGCTCGAACCGCACGGCGGTGCCTGCGGCGATGTCGAGCCGCATGCCGCGTGCCATCGCCCGGTCGAAGTCCAACGCCGGATTTGTCTCGGCGAAATGATAGTGGCTTCCGACCTGCACCGGCCGGTCGCCTGTGTTGGCCACGGTCAGGGTGACGGCCTCCAGCCCCTCATTCAATGTGATGCTGCCGTCTGCCGGCAGAATTTCACCCGGGATCATGATGCGCCTCCCTTGCGGATAGGTTGATGCACGGTCACCAGCTTGGTGCCGTCGGGGAATGTGGCCTCGACCTGAACGTCGTGGATCATTTCGGGGATGCCGTCCATACATTGCTCGGCGGTGATCACATGCGCGCCTGCCTCCATCAGCTCGGCGACGGATTTGCCGTCACGCGCGCCCTCGACGACAAAATCGGTGATCAGGGCGATGGCCTCCGGATGGTTCAGTTTCACGCCGCGTTCCAGCCGTCCGCGTGCCACCATGGCGGCGAGGCTGACAAGCAGCTTGTCCTTTTCGCGGGGTGTCAGTTTCATGTCCTACCTCATGTTTGCCAGACGCGCGGCACATGCTGGCCGCGGATTGAACCAATAATGCGTGAAAGATTGGCCTTGCCGGTCATGGTCTCGGCCGCCAGCAGACGCAGCACAAGGCGCCCTTGCCAGCAGGAGACCGCCACGCGCGAGGCAAGGGACGGCAGCACGGCGCTGATATCGGCTTGCAGCTGTTCCGGGCGCGGCCCTACATAGACAAGTGTGGCCGACATCTGCGCCCCGGCCGCCCCGGCCGATGCAGCCAGTGCCGCGCCGATTTCCTCTGTCAGCGACAGGGATTCGGCATGGACAAGCCTGCCTTCGACGCGAATGCGCCACTGATCGGTGAAATGGCAGGACTGAAGCGCCTCGCCCATCGCATGCCGCCCGAAGACGAGTGATTCAAGGACAAGGCATTCGCTGGAGCTGTCGAGATCGACCTCGATACGCCGAGCCAGGCGGCTGCCCTCGAACAGGATGGTTTCCTGCGGCAGCCAGTGGAGGGCCGCCCCCCGGCGCGCGGCAAGCCTCACATCCATGCCGGCGATGTCGTCGGTGCTGCTGCGATAGGCGCGCTCGGCGGCCTGGGTGGTCACAACCACCCGGCTGGCGGCGGCCTCGCATTGATAGTCGTAGCGGTCGCCGCCGGTGATGCCGCCGGCGGTGTTCACCAGAACGGCCTCATGCGTGCTGCTGTGGGTACGTGGTAGCAAAGCCTTTGCCGCACCGCGCTGGTGCAGGCGCGCCAGATCGCCGTCCCGAAAGCCGAGACCGGCTTCGCCGCGTGATCGCTGGAGCGCCTTGTTAACTGTGACAGTACCGTCCATCGACAAACAGCATAATATTCCAGGCACGGGGGGTCGCGGCGTGATGTCTGCATCCCGGCCCGCGACACTTATTCACAATGACCTTAGCGCTACGGCAGGGCAAGGCCCACAAGAGTTTTTCTTCACCGCCGGTGCAAATATTCGCTCACCCCACGGCGGCGTGTGATGTCCGCCGGCCGGTCAGGCGCCGAACGGCTTGCGGCGAAGTTCGGCCGGCACCTCGCGGCCCTCGACCATCACGCTGCAGGGGCCGTCGTCCACGGCCTCGAACCCGCCGGCTCCGTCAGGCGGCGAGACAAGGCACAGCCCCACGGCCGCCTTCTGCATCGCACAGAACGCGCCGCTGGTGACAAAGCCGATGATCTGCCCGTCCCTCAGCACCGGTTCGTTGTGGTGCAGGATGGCATCCGGATCGGCCAGCCTGACGGAGCGCAGACAGGGGCCCTTCGGGTCGGCCTTGCGCGCCAGGCAGGCATCCTGGCCAATGAAGGGGAGCGTCTTGCCGGGCTTGCAGATGAAGTCGAGTCCAAGCTGATACGGAGCCTCGGTATAGGCCATGTCCACCCCCCAGTGCAGAAAGCCCTTCTCGATGCGAAGGGCGTTGAGTGCCTCGCCGCCGGCAAGCCGCAGGCCGAGCGGCTGGCCAGCCTTCAGAATGATTTCGAGCACATGTTCCGCGAAATCGGGCGTGACGAAAATCTCCCACCCCGTCTCGCCGGTAAATGACAGGCGCTGGGCAAAGACGGGCGCATGGCCGATATGGGTGTGGCGCATGCGATAGGGCGGGAAGGCGTCATCCGACAGATCGGCATCCGTCACCGCGCCAAGAAGGCGCGGCGAATTGGGTCCGGCAATGGCCAGCACGGCGTATGAAGTGGTGACATCCCGAAGCCTAGCATCCTCGCCGTCACGGATATGGCGCCGCAGATGGTCATGGTCCCTTCGCGTATGCGAGATTCCGCTCATCACCATGAAGCTGTCATCGCCATGCCGCGCGACCGTCACGTCGCTTTCGATCCCGCCGCGTTCATTCAGCATCAGGCTGTAGGCCACCCCGCCGACCGGCATGGCCATATCGTTGGTGCAGAGCCGCTGCAGGAATGGCTCCGCATCCGGCCCCTCGACCATGAGCTTGCCGAGCATCGAATAGTCGAACAGCGCCACGTTTTCGCGGGCGGCCTTCTGCTCTGCCTGCGCATATTCGAACCAGCTCGGGCGATGGAATGAATGGTCGAAGACCGGGTCGGCTCCTTCAGGTGCGAAGAATGCCGGCCGCTCCCACCCCTGGGTTTCGCCGTGAACCGCGCCGCGTGCCTTCAGCGCGTGATGAAACGCTGTCCGGCGAAGCCCGCGCGCGCTTTCACGCTGCCGGCCCGGCCAGTGCATGGCATAGGTAAGCACCAGCGTCTCGGCACAGCGTTCACGCAAATAGGGATCGCGCGCCTGGAAATCCTCGATACGCGCCGGGTCCATTTCGGACAGGTCCATTGTCGGATGCCCGGCCATGATCCATTCCGCAAGCGCCTTGCCCGAACCGGCGCCGGACTGGATGCCGGTGGAATTGACCCCGGCCAGAACGAAATATCCGGCGAGATCGGGCGCCTCGCCAAGCGTGAAACGCCCGTCATGGGAATAGCTTTCCGGACCGTTGAAGAATGTGCGGATGCCGGTGCTCTTCAGGATCGGGACGCGCTCCATCGCCAGCTCCAGCACCTCCATGACATCCTCCTCGACGAAAGGAAGGCTGTCGAATTCGAACGTTTCGGGAATGCCGTCCGCCGCCCATGCCTTGGGATGGAAATGCGCAAAGCCGAAGAGCAGCTTTCCGGCATCCTCTTTCCAGTAGGTGCCGTCGCAATAGGACCGCAGTACCGGCAGGTCCGCCGGCAGGTCCGCAACAGGTTCGGTGACGAGGTAATAGTGTTCGCAGGCATGCAAAGGCACGCCGACGCCGTTGCGCCGGCCCAGCTCGCGCGCCCACATGCCGCCGCAATTGACCACGATATCGGTCTTGATCACGCCCTCGCCGGTGCACACACCACACACCTTTCCGCCTTCGGTCAGAACCTCTTCGACAGGAGTGTGTTCGAACAGGCGCGCACCGTTCATGCGCGCGCCCTTTGCCAGCGCCTGGGTGAGGTCGCTGGGGTTGGCGGCGCCGTCGCCAGGCATGAAGATGCCGCCAAGCACGCCCTCGGCATTCATCAGGGGCCAGCGCTCGGCAATCTCCGCCGTCTCGAGGAACGATGCCTCGACTCCGAACAGGCTGGCGAAGTCGGCCTTGCGCCTGAGCTCGGCCATACGCTGGTCATTCAGCGCGATGGAGATGGAACCGTTCTGCCGAAACCCCGGGTTCTGGCCGGTCTCGGCCTCGATTTCCTGCAACAGCTCGACACCATAGCTGGCAAACGCCGTGGTGGCGTGGCTGCCCTGCAGCTGGCCGACAAGACCGGCGGCATGCCAGGTCGTGCCGCTGGTCAGCTGTTTCCGTTCCAGCAGGATCACATCGCTCCAGCCTGCCTTGGCAAGGTGATAGGCGACGGAACAGCCATGAATGCCGCCGCCGATGATAACGGCCTGGGCGCGGTCGGGCAGGGCGCCGGACATCAGGCCACCCCGTGTTCGGTTTGCGGATAGAGGCCGGGCGTCACTTGTCGGCGCCTTCCTGCTGGGCGAAGAAGGATGTGCCCTTGGGAACAGCCGGCAAGGCCATCGAATAGGAGCTGCAGCGGACCGTTCCCGTCTCTTCGCCCCTGACCACCTCATGCGTGAAGCGGCTCGGCAGGTGGTTGGGGCTCAGCTCGAAGGCGTCCTCCGCACAATAGGTTGTGATGTAGAGCGTGCGTGGCTGGTCTGTCAGGTTCGGCGCCGACCCGTGAAGCAGGTTCACATGCATCAGGCAGACCGATCCGGCCTTGCCGGTGCAGCTGGTGATCCGGTCGCGCTGCGGGTCGACGACGCTGTCATCCACGGCGCCGGTGAACACACCGTCATGCCAGTGCGGATACAAGGGTCCCTTGTGGCTTCCCGGAATGACTTCGAGAGGGCCGTTTTCGGCTGTCACATCGTCGATGAACAGCAGGCATGTGATCATGTCGTCATTGGTCATCGGCTGGAACAGGAAATCCTGATGCCATTTCACCGCAGTACCGGATCCGGGAAGTTTGGAATTCACCTTGCCGTGATGGAAGCGGATATTGGGCCCGATCAGCTCCGCGCAATAATCCACCACCCGCGCGGTGCGCATGACGTCTTCATAGACCTTGGAGACCTCTTCCGGCGACTGGATTCGCCGCAGCCCGGGCCGCTCGGCGCTGTGGCCGGGCTGCAGGTCGAAGCGCGCCCGCCCGTCGAGCGTTTCGCCATAATCCTCTGTGTGCGACCGGCTTTCCTCGACCCAGCCCGTAAAGACCGATCTCAGCTGCTCGAGCTGCGTATCCGACACCGCGTCCTCGACGACAAGGACGCCGTCATTCCAGAAGGCGTCTTTCTGCGATTGTGACAGCAAACCCATGGGCCACATCCTCCAACAGCATACCGGTAGATCAATGTTCTCGAAAAACCTGTTCCCAATCGCGAGGTGCGTCAAGAACCATCATGCCGGAACGTCATAATGGCAACAGTCGCCCGGTGGATTGCCCGGTGGATCGCCGGGTGAGTTAAGTGCTCAGCTCGCCATGGTGCGGATAAAGGCGGTGATCCGGTCGATCTCGTCCCGCCGGTCCGGATTGCTTGCCAGCAATTTTGCGCCGTCTTCCAGCGCCTTGGCGACCGTCACCCAAGGCACGTCGTCTTCGCGGTTCAGCCGTTCGGCGATGGCCCTGTCATAGGCCGCCTTGTCGGCATCGGTGATCAGTTCAGGGAAATTGTCGAAGATGATGCGCTTCGCAAAGCTGCGGAAGCGTTTGTCGGTCAGGCGCTCCATCGCCTGCGGTTTTTCCGCAGGCGCGGCGTCATGGAAGGCGCGCATGGCTGCGGCATCCTGATCAAAGGCTGGGAAATTCTCGTAGATAGCGCCTTCCGGGTGTTCTGCCGGCTCGAAGGGCGTCTGCCATTCGGCATGCATCGCCGACATATCGTCTTCGTTGGCGATGGCCTGCCACGCCCGCATGCGTGCCTCGATGTCGGAGGCGTCCCAGGACAAGCCATGCGGCATCGCCGAGAATTCTTCTAGCGAGAAGATCAGCGGCGCCTCGCCAGGCTTGATCACCCGGCAATACTGATCTGGCCCCTTGAACAGCTTGTTAGGGCTTGTCGAGGCGATATCCGGTGCGTCAAACCGCAGATCGGCCACCAGCAGATCGCGCCCGTTATGAACCCGGCCGATGAGCATCGCAGGGAACAGTGTGCTTCTGCTCTGGACATATATCAGTGGCTGGCGCGTGGCCCGCGCCGTGGCGTCCCGCTTCGTTCTGGCCGCCAGTGCCGCTTGCCACAGGACAGGCGCGCGCGCCTTGATCAGCCGCGCCACATGGATCGTCGCCTCGACATCGCCAAGCGCGTCATGGGCGTTATGCTCCTCGAACCCGTTGGCAGGTGCCACATGCTCCAGCTTCTTCGACGTCTTTCCCTTGTCGTTCAGCGGGAAGACCAGCGCGTCCGGATACAGGATTTCCGTGGCCCGGGTGAGTGGCAGGATATCAATACGGCTGTTGCCATCCAGCTGCGTGATATAGGGCGGGTAGAGGTTCTGGTAGAACAGGCTGCGAAGGCATTTCTCGTCGAACCCGAAGCTGTTGTAACCGCAGGTGATCGCAGGCGTCCATGCCGTGAAGCGACGGCGCACCTCGCCGGCAAATTCGTAATTCGTATAGGGCGCCTGATCGAGGCTGGCGGGATCAAGCCCGTTGACCAGAAGCGCACCGGGGCTCGGCAGGATCTGCGGCAGGCGTTTCGAGCGAATGTCGAAGCTGTCGATCGGGTTGAGATCAGCGTCTGTTAGAACAGCTGCGAGCTGAAAAATCTGGCCGAAGAACGGGTCACGATCGGATGTCTCGGTGTCGTAGAAGAGGAAATTCTGCTGCATGCCCAGAGTATGAATTTACTCAATGGCAGGATCAAGCCGGCGCGGTAGCGCGATGACGGGTGTTTCCGGATCTGACGGGACGCCGCAGCACAGAGCCGCCTTCCATCACCCTCGCCAAGTGCGAGGCCGGTTAATCCCCGTACCACCTGCCATAGGGCGTTGACGGACAGTTGCAGATCAGTTTAAGTGAGCATGCTTGGATGCCAGAGGCCAAAGGCCAAGGCTGTAAAAGGGAACCCGGTGAGCTGTACCCATCAGGGCGCAAATCCGGGGCTGTACCCGCAACTGTGTGCGGTAGGGGTGTCAGACACGCCACTGGGGAAACCCGGGAAGGCAGGCACGTAAACCCGATGACCGTGAGCCAGAATACCTGCCAGGCACGTCGTAATCCTCATTTGGGGCGGGTGTCCCCGACTGGAGAAACCTATGCATTCGAGTGCCATTGCCGGCCGCACAAGGCCCGGTTTTAATTTCACAGAACTCAGCACAGCAAGCCTGCTTCTCGGCGTCAGCGCCACCTGCGCCATGCTGTGGGTCATCATCGCGTCAACCGTCACCGGCTGACCGGACAGGCATCTCTCATGGTCCTGTCGGCGAACGAGCTGACCCTCGGTTATCGGGGGCAAGCCGTCGTCAGCAACGTCTCGTTTCACGTGGCAGCTGGCGATGTGCTTGCTGTTGTCGGGCATAACGGCTCCGGCAAGTCGACGCTTGTCAAAACCATCCTCGGCACTTTGCCCCTGATCGGTGGAGAGCTCTCCTGGCATGGTGGCGTGCCGTCGGAGATCGCCTTTCTTGGACAGCGATCCGAATTCGACACAAGGGTGCCGATCCGGCTTCGTGACATCGTCGAAATGGGCGCGTGGTCGCGGCTGGGATTTGCCGGGCGAATCGATCCCGCAGGCCGGGCGGCGATCGAGGCGGCGATGGAGCGCACCGGCACGGCGGCGATCGCCGACACCCCGCTTCACATGCTGTCTGCCGGACAGCTTCAGCGCGCCCTGTTTGCGCGAACCATCGTTCAGGACGCGCCGGTCATCCTGCTGGACGAGCCGTTCACGGCCATCGACCAGTCCACCGAGGCCGACCTGCTGGCGCTGATTGACCAATGGTCCGGCGAGGGACGCGCCGTGATCATGGTGCTGCATGACCTGTCGGCTGTTCTGCAACACTGCCATGCGGCGCTGCTGCTGGGGCGCGGGACAGCGCGGTTCGGCCCGCTCGACACGACCCTGACGCCGGCGAATCTTGTCGATCTCGCCTATCTGACGCCAAGCCAGGCCGCCTGGCAGGAACGCATGTTTAGCCGTGATGCAGGCAGCCTGTCCGGGGGCGGCGATGTTTGAGTGGCTTGAGTATGAATTCATGCTCCGCGCCCTTGCCGCGACCAGCGTGCTCAGCTTTTCCATCGCGCCGGTCGGGGCCTTTCTGGTGCTGCGGCGCCTGTCGCTTGCCGGCGAGGCAATGGCCCACGCCATCGTGCCCGGGATCGTGATCGGCTTTGTGATCGCCGGACTGTCCGTCGCCTCAATGATCATTGGCGGGCTTGCGGCCGGCATCACGGTCGCGCTGCTGACCAGCCTGCTGGCACGGTTCACGATCATCCGCGAGGATGCGAGCCTTGCCTCGCTCTATCTGATTTCGCTGGCGCTCGGCATCTTTATCCTGTCCGCAGGCGGCTCGGCCGTTCCGCTGAAGAGCTTCCTGTTCGGGTCGATCTTGGGAATGGATGACGAGACGCTGTATCTGATCGGCGCGACGGCGACGGTCACGCTTGTCAGCTTCGCGCTGATCCTGCGGCCGCTGGTCACCAGCACAATCGATCCGGTCTTCCATGAAAGCAGGTCGTCACGGCCCGGGCTCGTCGTGCACTGGTTCATGTTTCTGGTGGTGCTGAACCTTCTCGGTGCTTTCAAGGCGCTGGGAACGCTCATGGCGGTCGGCCTGATGATCCTGCCGGCCACGGCAGCGCGCTACTGGGTTTCGACGCTCACCGGCTACCTTGTCCTGACATTCCTGTTCGCTCTGGCAAGCTGCTGGGCCGGTCTCATCCTGTCCTTCTACGCTTCTGAAGTGCCCTCTGGCCCGGCCATCATCCTTGTGGCCGGCGCGATCTTCTTTGTCAGCGTCCTGTTCGCGCCGCAGGGTCTGGGTTTCCTGCGCCGCCGCCGGCCTTCGCCCCGATGATGCGTGGTTTTTCGATGCCCACCCTTGATGGAACTCCCTTTTTGAACACTCCCAGATGGAGATTAACTTGAAACGAATTATCGGTGCCCTTGCTCTGTCGCTGCTTGCGTTCGCCGGTCCGGCGTCGGCGTCCGACCGGCTGCAGGTCGTGGCAAGTTTTTCAATTCTCGGCGACATGGTCCGGCAGGTGACCGGCGATCTTGCAGACGTCGCCACAATCGTCGGGCCCGATGCCGACGCGCATCTCTACCAGCCGAATACGGCAGACGCCAAAGCTGTGGCCGGCGCGAACATCGTATTCGTGAATGGCCTTGGTTTCGAGACCTGGTCGGACGCCCTGATCAATAATGCCGGCGGCGATGCGAGCGTGATTGTGGCAACCGACGGCGTCGAGCCGATTCTCGTCGATGGCGAGATCGATCCCCATGCCTGGAACGCGCTGACCAACGGCGTCATCTATGTCGAGAACATCGCCGCTGCGATGGCCGCGGCGGATGCCGGCAATGCCGATGCCTACAAGGCGAACGCGGCGTCCTACATTGCAAAGCTACGCGCCCTTCATGCCGGCGCCGCGGACAGGTTCGGATCGCTCCCGGAAGACGGCCGCACAGTGGTAACGGCGCATGATGCCTTCGGCTATCTGGCGGATTCCTACGGGCTGAACTTCCTGGCGCCGGTCGGCATCGATACCGAGGCAGAGCCGTCGGCGAGCGAACTTGCGGCCCTTATAGACCATCTGAAAGAAACCGGGGCCGGCGCGCTCTTTGTCGAGAACATCACCAGTCCGGCGCTGATCGAGCAGATTTCGAAGGAAACCGGGCTCAAGGTCGGTGGCCACTTGTTTTCCGACGCCCTTTCGGAGCGCGGTGGTCCGGCAACAAGTTATGTCGCCATGTTCGAGCATAATCTAGGGGCGATCATGACCGCCCTTCAGGACAGCGGCAGCTGATAAAGGACAGATAAAGAAATTAAAAAAGAAAGGGCTACTGCCCCGTCTTTTATGCCTAACATGCAGTATTTTTAG
>ENA-OSEY01001983-OSEY01001983.1-marine-metagenome-genome-assembly--contig:-NODE-1983-length-13591-cov-2.473213_pt1 | contig 13591 bp, 9 predicted proteins | sample MGYA00248465_ERZ534230 | MGnify/ENA primary metagenome ERZ534230 (study PRJEB26409, sample SAMN06344110) | marine metagenome | isolation source: Sea water from surface | place: Atlantic Ocean:Southern... | reverse complement strand
CACGTTAAATAATGAGGGTCACCAGTGCTATATATTATCTGACCTTCGCTGTCAACAATGACTGCAAAAGCAACATGTATGCTTTCTGTAAAATCTCCTCTTGTCACTCTACATGATATGGGCATGGTCAGTGGAGCATATTTGATACAAACTCAAACTTGTATCCCATTTTTTTGAGTCTTGGTATTTGGTCACTAAGCACGTTTAATGTTTTTGGCTTTGCGTGCCCAATGCCAATTGCAGAACCATCTTTTTCAGATCGTTTTACTAATTTCATGAGCTGTTTTTCAATTTTTTCTTCGTCATCTTCATTATCTAAAAAGATATTCCGTCGCGCAGTTGGAACTCCAAAAACTTCCATTGTAGTCTCGCCAATTGTCTCAACCGTTGTCCTACTGTCAATGAAAAACATTTCCCTGTCTTTCATAACTTTTGCTACGTTTGACATAACATGCTGATCAGCAGATGCTTTAGATCCTTGATGATTATTCATGCCAATTGCAGTCGGGATGTCCTTTATTGCATTATTGATTCTTCTCTGGATGGTTTCACTATCCATTGCAGTCATTAAAACAAATTCTTCTTCACCATAGGTCTTTCCTGTATTTTCCATTGGCATGTGTACAATAACCTCATATCCTGACTCAACAGCTTTTTGTCCAAATGATGTACTATGCCTATGCCCTGGAATAACTGCATAGGTTAAACGAGCATCCAGTTCTAAGAAACCATCTGAAATCTCATCATTCCTATATCCAAAATCATCTATCACAAGCCCTATGATACCTTTTATACTTGGCTCTGGTTTCTGAGGAAATGTTAGATCTAGCTCTTCTTTTTCTTTTCTCTTTTTTTCAACCATTACCATTTTTTGCTCGAGCATCTTTTCCTTTTTTTCATCATCCATTTTTTTCATTACGATAAGTAAAATGAGAATAATAAAGGTAAGTACGTAAATAATTGGCGTTCTGAGATCAAACTTCTTCATGGCATTAAAACCTTAATTGTAAGCAACTTTGGAAACCCAATATTTTGCGTTCCAAATCTTGTACCGTAGGTTACCTGATAACGGTTCATATTGATACCGATACCAATTGAAGACTCGGTAACTTTTTTTGATAAAGCATAGCCTGCAAGGATGTTTAAACGATTCCAGCTAAAACGATTTCCTAAATAAACCTTAGAACCTGAAATAATTGAATTCCATTCAACAGAACCAAAGGCACTGTTCCGAAAACTTTTGAATTGAAAGTCTTTTGAAATTCCCGAACTAAACCTTTTGGGTAAACTGGGAGAATCATTATCTAATTTTGTCATTATTCCAAAGTTTTTGGCTACAAAGCCTACTGAGTAACCACTTTTCATTTTAATGGAATATCCAATGTCAACACTTACCCCTTTAGACTCTTCCGTATACAACCCAAACTGTACATAAGATAATGAAATCCCATAGCTACGATTAAACCGCTGAAAAGCAATGCCCGCATCTAAAATCAGTCCGTAAGAACTAAAATTTGCGAATGGATCATCTTGTGGTCTATCCTCCCTAAATTCAAGATCAGACAGGCCTGAGTATCTCATTCCCATGTGAATGACCTTATCTAATCCTGCCTTATTGTATCCAATGTGCGATAGAGCTACATCTCCAAACCAGTTTCCTCTATTAAAATAGAGGTATGGATGCCTTTCATTTGCTATGTACAACGCAGGATTTAGGGGTAATAGTCCTTCAAAAGTGGGGTGACTCCCAATGCTTAATTCATCCGCAGATGATGGAATGCTAAGCATCTGAGCTCCCATACTATGAAGCTGGGTTAAAACCAGTAAAAAGAAACTAAAAGTTAAACGCATAAGAAATTGTATGTGCTGATTGCGATGCCCAGTCTAAAGAAAAGGCGTAATCAATATTTGAATCACGTGATTTAAAAAGCGCGTATTCATATCCAATACCAAAAGCCATTCTACCGTTTCCATATCCTCCCCTGAAAAAGTATTGCTCAAGGAAACCATATTCGATTCCCGCTCTTGGGAGCAATCCAGAATATGTATTATGGTCTGAAATAATTCCAACATCCCACACAAATAGGAGCGAGTTTTTATTGTATTTTGACCCGGCTCGATAAATTGTTGGAAAATCTTCCTTATAGGGCCCCCCTTGAGTATACAATTCGTTTGTATCCCACTGGTAATTAGAACTCAAATCTTGAACCATAATCCCAAAAGTACTGTTAGAGCCGGTCTTAACAATTATTCCAATATCGAATCCAATGCCTGAACCTGATACCTGATCTGACTCAGTAATTGGTAGATCATATCTTAAAATTTTAAAATTTGCGCCAATGGATAACCAAGGTAGAAAGCTTTGTGCAAAAGTTATCAATAATGCATTTTCACCTGTTTGCATTTTTGATGATTTCATGCCTGTACTATATCTACCCTGTATATCACTTACTCCGCCAAATACCCAAGCAACACCCAGACCAGCGGTTGGAGGTAGTGACATTGCAAAACTAGTTGCTGCCAATCTTCTGTCAAGCGTCAAATTTGTATAAGAACTTCCAAAATGTTTTCTTTTTAAAAATGCAGACCATGCCGGATTATGGAATACCGGGAAATTTTGATCTAATTCAGCGGTAAAACCTCCACCCATCGCAAGAGATCTAGCCGTCATTCCCATTCTTAAAAAACTTCCTGATTGCCCTCCCCAATCTTGTGAAAACACAATCGAGACAACCATTATTTTATAAATAAAAATCTTCTTCATCATTTAACAACAATTAGCTTATCCCAGTAATACTGCGGACTCCTATTTATTGAGGGAGCGTATTTCATTCTGATGAAATAAACACCATTGTCCACAAGTATGCCATTCATATCCCGACCATTCCATTTTAAGGCACCATCATAAGCATTAAGATCGAAATTAGTTTGGAATACTTTTTCCATTGCAAAATTAAAAATATCTAGCTCAACTTGAGAATTAATGATATTACCAGTGTGGAAACGCACATAACCTTCACCTCCCATTTGATTATGATTTAAAGGCGAAAATGGATTTGGATAGGCATAAAATTCGGCTGAATCATATTCTGTTTGAAATATAGTCCAGCTGGAACCTTGCAAGTCTGTTGAAAGAGCTGCACCATTCGATGTGCCCACCCAAAGGCTTGAAACATTTTCTTTTCTATCATCAACAACAGACGTATAAACAATATCTGTTAGTATTTCACTCTGTGCCATGAATGTTGTGTCAATAGCTGGACTGTATAGAGCCCAATTTTCTCCATCAAAGCTTTTCCACAAGCCTGACTGACTTGAGGCAAGCACCAGGGAATCCTTAGCAGTAATATTATAAATCCTTTCGCCCAAGAGTGTGGTTTTCCAAGTTAGTCCCCCATCTCGCGTGTAACTTAGCCCACGAACTTCTCCTGGAGTGTCAGCATTCATTGTAGCTGCCCATATAGTTGTTCCTCCATTCCAAAATTGTTTAGCTAAGCCAACTACAAAATTGCCTGAAAGATCTGCATTTTGATAGGTATAGTGTACCCATTCAATACAATTAAAAAGCTGAAAATTTCCTGGCGTAACCTCTCGCCATTCATTTATCATTATTCCACGATTTATTCCGTTTGCAGTTCCTGCCCATATTGTGTCACCATTAACAAGTACTGAAAATGCCTTGTGATTATGGTTGCCGCCATCTGCAGGATCTCTTGGGTTAAGATAATACCCTGGTAATATATTTCTCCCAAGATCATCGGTTTCCTCAAAACCAGAACAAAATGATAGAGAGTCCTGCTGATCCATCGGCATTGGAATGACTTCCCAGTTCTGATTATCTAAATGAAACCTTCTTAGTCCTCCTGCCCAGCTAGCAGTCCACAGGTAGTCACGATATAAAAAAGCATCATAGGTAACATTTGCCTCTGGAACAGTGACTGGAAGACTGCGGAAGAAGCCCTCACCAAATGGCCTCAAGGTATCTACATCATTGTCCATGGGTTGACTCAAATATACCCAAGAGATTCCAGCGCTATCGTTTACGGCTTGAGAATTGTAAGTAAGTGTAAGCCCGTAACCAACTTGAATAATACCATTATCACCAGAGTACGCAACAGCCATGGTATCGTTCATTACCGCTAAAGCAGGAATGCCCCCAGGGGGAAGCATTTTGGTGACCTGGCCATCAGCTAAAGAATCCAATGTAGTGCGATAATTATACACACTCTTACCATCATACATTGCAAGACCCTGCCCAGTTCCAAACCAGGTCAGTGAATCACCAACCAGTTTTATCTCTGCAACAATGTTGCTTAATAGCCCCTTGCTAAGGGAGGTATCTTGGGCGGCCAAACGAAGTGCAAACCGGCCAGGTGTGTTTAGTTGCGCACTGGTAGATGAGATGCCTAATATCAAAAGAATAAATATTTTACTGAATGACGATCTCATGTTCTACCATATTACTATAATCATTAGCCTTATCTTGCGCTTGAAAACGCCACTTGAAAGTTCCTGTTTTTGTTTGAAAGTTTGGATCTTCAAAGCCTGTACCATAAACCGGGATTCTAAATGAATATAACCCATCTCCCTTAGCTGAATCTCCGCTTGTTATATTTGGCTCATAAAGAATGATCTCACTACCATCATCATGAAGGTAGATTGGACTTCCACTGTTCATCATGGAGTCGCCTTCAACGTGGTATGATGTGAAACCAACCCATTTAATATTGTTTAATCCATCCGCGTCGAACACCTGCGCTTTAATCAGGTGTAAACTTACCGTTGCATCAGAAGGCCTTTGAATAACTGTGTCCGCAATCACGGACTCGATCCTTGGGATAATATTTCCAATGAGAACAGAGTCTCTTAGTGTGACGTGTTCCGAACCAAATGTTGCAATATACTCCATATAAACACGACCAGTTACATCAGTAAGATCATTTTTAAGATTTGGTGAGTTGTTCGAAATCTTTCTAGAAAAAATCTCATCGTTCATTATTAAATCACCATTGGTACCAAAGTCATTTAAACTAATTGTATCTGTTGGACTGTCCTTATTTATCCCATACCAGAGAACAACGACTCCATCTAGTTCATCACCCTGATAAACTGATTCTACGGTTATAGAGAAATATAATTTGTTTACATCCTGTAAAAATGAAAAGCTGGGGTTTTGAATAGGATCTTCATAGTTTTGATTTTTTTCATTTGAGCATGAAGACAATATTAAAATCAAAACAAAAATGTTCTTCAGTAAAATAAATTGTTGTTTAAATCTAGTAGTCATACTTGATTTACCAATATTGACCTTCTCTATTATAAATGTAATCCACCATTAGTCTTCCTACCTGCCCAAGACTTTCCGCGCTACAGTTTTCAGGAAGGTCATCCATTGTATGCCAAAAATTGGCGTAAGAATTTGGGTATTTGAAATCAATAAGATCGATAGCTGGTATTCCAGCATATTGATAAAGTGGTACATGGTCATCGTAGATTGCATTTTGAGGAGTAATGTCAAATGCGTCCAATCCCATTTCATCAGCCCGCTTCCAAAGATATCGTACTAAATCAGGATGGTACTCCAGAGAGTATTTTTCAACAGGGAGATGTAATTGCTTGTCTGCAACCATATCTAGATTTATTGCTTCTTTGGGTTTTGGTATGGGTAGATTTTTTGCAAAATATCTTGAACCCTGGCAAAAAGTTTCAACCTCTCCTGGGATGCCCATATCTTCACCATCAAAAAATACCAGATTAACTCCTATTGGCGGAGGATTCTCGCCCATAATTTTGGCTAGCTCAAGCAGGACCGCTACTCCTGAGCCACCATCATTCGCTCCAATAATAGGTTGATTTCTATCTTTCCTATTTGGCTCAGAATCCGACCATGGCCTTGTATCCCAATGGCATGATATTATTGTTTGGACTTCAGACTCAATATTGTATCTTGCAATTACGTTCGAGAGGTCGTGCCTTGTTCTATACTTTTTTTCTTGATAGGAGAATTCTTGAATGATGATCTCATCTGCAGTTTTATCTAATTCTTCAAGCATAAATTCTAAACACTTATAGTATCCTTCCGAACTTGGATTTCTAGGTCCAAACTCACATTGTTTTAAAAGATATTCAAATGCATGATCTTCATCAAAATCTGGGCCGCTAGGACCACAAGAAACATTTAATATCATCGCTAAAATCAATACTTTTTTCATATTATCCTGATATTGCTAAGTTTACATCAAATCCAAAGTCTCTATCAATTTTCCTACCAGTTGTTCTTGTATCACTCTCACGATATTCATACCTAAGTCCACCGCTTACTTTTGTAGAAAACTGATAGGATATCCTAAGACCTGTCTTCCAACTTTCTGAAAAAGATCCGACCTCAAGGTTTATTTTATCACCAGATCTTTCTTCACGGCTTTCATTCAGGTCAAAATTTAAGGTAAAACTTATGGTATTATTGAGATTGAGATTGCCATAAAATGGAACTGGTATATTTATTCCTCCTCTATGTGTATATGTCCCTGTTGAAGTATAACTGTTATCATTTTGAATCGTAAGCCCACTTGGACTCTCATCCAAAGAACGACTCATATTATTCCTAAATGTCACAGAGATATTTTTCTGCAAGGTCATATTTATCCCTATGAGTGGTGAGAAATTCTGATTAATTCTGGAAGATCTTTCATTATCTTTATATCTAACCGAAAATGTACCAAAATTAAAGAAATTCATTTGCTCTGCTGCGCCATTTTCAAACTGCCAAGATCGTGTTTCTTTGCCAGAGAAACTATGTTCCATGGAGGCGGATTTTGCTATTTTTTTAATGATAGGCCATTTTTCTAAACCACTTACCCTAAAACTCCAACCAGGGAATGGAAGTCCCTGATTTAAAAGATCGCCGTATGCAACGTAATCTCTTGTCATTGACATTTGCTCTAACCCAGTATTTGATCGAGTTGTAGAGAAATTCTGAGAAAAGTTTGTACTCACTGTTATTGAGCGAGATAGTTTTATACCACTCCTTATAGAAGCATCACGTTTATGGTCCCAAGATCCTAGGTTGCTACCTACCTCAGAGGACTGTTCAAGATCATGGTAGGGTAACCAGCCAAACTTGTAGCCTGTAGGTACATCTCCTATAATTTGATTAGCAGAACGGTTCAGTGTTTCAGTATAACTTAAGGAAACTGGATTAATACGCTTAAAAAGACCATGTAATGTATTCAATGGATTAAAACTTGTTTTTGCCTTTGTCTCTTCCTTCTTTTTTTCTGGCTGAGATCTGCTTCTATTTCTTGATCTTCCCCTTGATCTATTTGCACTACTAGTTTTCTTTGCTGATTTAGGTTTATATATAAGTTCTATCATCTGTACAGGAGTAATTGTAAAATTTGATCCAAACCTTAATTGCGTACTTATGTTCTGCCCCTCTCTAGTCAGATCATCAGACCAACGAAAATTAGCTGTATAATTAAATGATGGCTTCATCCATTTAAATATTGCTGGGTTGTATGTAGTATTAAAACTCTCAGATGTTTGAGTCACTGTCCCTGGATCAAATTCCTTTAAAGCAGTCAGTATATATCCACGGTAATCATTCAGATTGCTCTGCCCCGACCAACTATACTTACCTGCCAATGTGTTCGTAAGTTTATAATCTAAATTAAGATCACGATTTAATCCAAAATTATATGTTTCCGGACTCTTTACTCCAGTTCTTGTTTCATTCCAAGTTAGTTTTTCGCTCATATTCATACCCGTTTTGAAGGAAGAGGGGGTGTAATAGAATTGAAAATCGTTCGCAGATTTACCAATAAAGGGTAACTCTTTTGCCCATTGTAATGGCTTTATGTAATTATTTCGACCAAAAGAAAGATTATATGCAAATTTACCGGAATATGTTTCAGACCATTTTTCACTATAAGTCACATCAGAAGACCGCGATTGCGACGCGCTAAAATTCAATGAAACATTGTCAAAGGTATATTTCATTATTTTATTATCTGACTTGCCGGTCTTTTTAATAGATGTGTTTAATGAAATAGTATTGCTTAAAATCATTATTGAATCTGGAGTATTTTCAGGATCAACTAGAATATCCTCACCTGAGAAAAATTTTGGTCGACTTTGATTTTGAGTAAATGAACCATTAATTGGGATTGAAATTCCCAGTGATCTTGGAAGAAATCTGTGAAGATCTACCTTTCCAGTCATATTAAAGTTTTCTGATGTATTGTTAGATCTTGATAGACGCTCTTGCAATCTGTGATAATCAGCATCTTGCCTACTATAAACAACTGTAGCAGAGCCTAGGTCAGATAACTTCAGGCTCGACTGAACTCTCATAGCAACACCTTTTTCTTTTTTTACTCCACTCAATCGCAATTCATCAATCCACACCTCACCTTCGATAGGAACGTTACCAGTATTCTTTAATCCTACTGCAAAATATTGTAATCGATTTAATGCTGGTTTGCCCGATATTGTAACTTTTTTCCCTGTTTCTTGACCTTGGTCATTAACATATATATATTTTCTTACATTTGCCGAGTCAAGGATACGATCTTTGGGATAATATCTTTTTATTTTTGTTGTATCAGATTGTTTTAACGCAGTTAACCAATTAAGATCTATTTTAAAACTATTCCGGTTTTCATCCTCGTCCCATCCAGCATAGACTGGTTGTGTTATCTCGTAATAATCTTCAGCAAGTCCAAATTTTAAAAATATTTCAACATTTGTTTCCATAGTGTTTGTCCATGGACTGTTACCATTCACATACATTTTCATATAGTCATAGGTCATAAAGCTTCTTTTTTGGTCATCGTTTAATGTATATAATGTTTTTTGAGCAATACCAGTGTGCTTTGGTGGCAGGTTTTCAAATTTTAAGACTAATGATTGCTCTTTACTTTGAATTTCATTAATCCGATCGTATTCACCCTTAACTCCTTTAGGTGGAATGTAGTCGGCATTATCTTCAGTATTAATTACTGCAACTTGAAATTGTGGCCCTTCATCCTGACCCAAAATCAAAGATCCTGAATTACTGGCTTGGTGTGTTATTTCAGAAGTGTCTGGACCAAAAATACCCATCTCTTGCCACTCGTTCCCAACGATTTCCATCTTTGCAATTTGAAGTGTTTTTTGCTCCTCCTCAAGACCCGTTACGCCAATACGTACATAACGTATTTCATTCCATTCAATATTTTGAACTTTTTTAAAATTAGATAGTGGAATTCTAAAAAGTTTCCACCCTGTTGGCATTCCATCCTTTTCAGTAACGCCCGCAAGATATGTTGTGTCAGTCAATAAAAAGTTAGATGAAAAATAATCATTGGTCTTGTCAAGAAAGGTCGATCTGTCGAGGTCCTCAGTGTCGGGGTATTTACCTCCTTCTTGTATTTTTGATCCTGTACCATTTGATTCAGTACCATTCACACTTGAATAATCTGAGCTCCCAGCATCATAATCCCAGTTGTCTCCATTTGGATCTTCTACATCAACGTCATCCGATATATTTATAAGAACCGTGTCATTTGTAACATAAAAATCATAATAAGTTCCACTTTCCAAACATCCTCCCCATCCATCTTCTGTTTCATCAAAACAACCATCAAGACCAGTATCCTCGTTATCCTCCAAGAAACCGTTTCCAAGGGTCAACCCTGCTGCTGGGATATCTTCAGTATTTAGCTGACCGTTCCCATCTGTATCCTCTGAAATCTTTCCAAGATCTACATGCAAGCGTCCAGAATTACCTTTTACCCATATTTCAAAAAACTTACTTTGGATTTGATCATAGTCCCCTGAATAAAGAGAGGTAGTTATTCCAACCCATAACGAATCAGGATCTAGATTTCTTTGGTGCTCCCTTGCTTTATACTTCATCACCAAGACATCCGTAGTCTCATTTCCAGCCCTAAGCGATGTAGATTGATTTGGCCAAATATCTTTTGTGCGTACAGGAACATAGGGATTATACCAAAATAATTTTCCTCGATTTCTTTGACTAAATGGGTCGGTAAATAAAGAGTCTTGCTGATCAAACTTTAGTGGTGCAGATGATGCTTTCCAAAAACGACGCTGTATAGATGGTGAGGTTGTTCTTTTACTGCCTTCAAAATCATCAATAAATGCAACACCATTAGGATCTCCAGTTGCAGAGTTACTAATAGAATTAGGATTGGGCAATACTTGGGCAACCTCACCTTCAATAGAAAATGACGATACTTTTTCAGCCTGAATTAATGGTAGCCTATCAATCATTCTTGTTAGACCATCCATTTCCCATTCATATCTTCCGTTTAGATCCCATATAAAATTCCTAGTCGGCTCGTAACCTACCTCAACTTTTTCATTTATAATAGATTGATTGAAATATAGAGCAGTAAAACCAATGAAAGAGTTTGGTTTACCTAGGTCCATTTGCGCACGTGTTCCAAATATAGTTTTCTTATCAAAACTAACTAGCTCATGCTTATCATAGTTGACTTTTAGCTTCGCATTTGGATCATTTGCCGCATCACCTAACAAAACAATTGTTCCAGTAAAATAATCTATATTATAGTCTAAACCTCTCTTAAGAGTGACACCATTCTGAATAACTTCCTCGCTACCCTCAATAAGCATGAAACCCAGATTTATCGTGGAACTTTGATTAGTATAAGCAGCTTCAATCATCCATCTATGATCTCCGTTAATCTCAGATGATGATGATGATGTATACATAACACCAGTACCCAACTGACTCTTTAACTGTTCTGATGTTTGACCGCCCATGAGAGAATCTCCATTTGCAAATGGATGTAGAGCTGGGAACATAAGCTCCCCATCAACCATATTCATAATGTTGGCCATATCCATATCAATTATTTCATCATAGCTACGGTTCCCATTTTCATCTAGACTATCAAGGCCAAAAAGTGTGAGATAAGTAAAGCTAGAAGTTCTATCTCTTTCAGAGACAGGAGTCGAATTTTTGTTAATTACCTTTATTTCAAATCCTTCAGAATTAATTTGTGATGTACCTAAGTAGTAGACGTTTTTAAACATAAGTGGCCATGTCGAATGATTTGGGTGACTATTTCTTGGTTTTATCATCATCAGGGCTAAATTTGTTCCTGCAGAGTCAGGACCATTCCCTACTTCTAACAGTGTTTGCCCCGTTTGACGATCTTCAAGGGTAAAGGTACAACCCAATATATCTTGTGAAACCTGTTCACGCACTCTTATAAATCCAAGGTCTGGGCTTACATAATAATTTGTTCCTTGTTCAAGAAGAACAAAGCTTCCTTCTTCATTTTCACCAGCATATTGGGTTGTGTCATTAGGATTAACATAAGCCATCCCCGTCATTGAGCTTGGATCATTGATATTAATTGATTTATACAATTCAAAGTTTTTAACAACTACATCTCCAATTGAATGCAATCCATTTCTTAAAGGATAAAAAGAAGGTATTGAAACCGGACTAGCTGTAAGAAGAGTATCAACTCCATCACGAAACCATGGATGAATGAAAAAATAACGATTCTTCATCCAGTCGACATCCCTTATTTGCTGGGTGCTACTTTGTCCCCCTCCTTCCCATTCAGATTGCTCTTTTTTTGATTTTTCAATTGATGCTATGGTAGTCACATCAACTGGTCCAAGCTTGGATATTGCTTTAATTCCAAAGAGGCCTTGATTCTTACCAGAAAATGTTACGTATTTTGTTGATGGTAAAGATAATGATATATTCCCTGCTTCTACTTTTTGAACAATATCGTCTTCATGCCCTTCATAGGAAATTCGAATATTGTTCTCCCATTCAAATTGTCTTTCCGAATCCTGATCCATGGCAACCGTTATTCGATCACCAATTTTACCCTGTATATTTAGATTTTGTTTTTGATCAAATTCCAAGTGAGTGTTTTGTGTCTCATTAAGAGTTGAACGCACAAGCTCTTGATCCTGAAAAACCATTTTACCATTGATATTTACATTACCGCTTACTTGTAGTGAGGCTCTTCCAAGTCTTCCAATATCCATCCCAACGACTTCTAGCATCTGCCCCCTTCCTTTTCGCTTATTCTCCTTTGATTCTTCTTGCATGAATTGAATAAATCTTGCGTGCCATTTTTGTTGTTGCATCATATCTAAATACCAATCAACAGAAGCAGTAAAAGGAATCTGAAGTATTTCGCCATTGATAGACTCTGATATTGTAATAACGCTCCAGTCCCGAGATAATTTTATATCGACTTTTTTTATACCAAAGTAGTATTTTAAAATTCCCTTATACCTTGGAATAGAATCATACGGAAGTACTAAAGCCTCTGGATGTCGAGGAAATGGATCAAAGACAAATGTAGATGAAGGTATAATCTGGGGCTGAATAAAATTGCTTACCTCATTTAAATCTGCGTTGGCACCCTCTGAAAAAAGATAGGAAATGGATAGACCTAACCAGATACCAAACTTATATATTTGGTTGGAGTTTAGTTTATATATTTTTTTAAGGTTCAAGTTATCTCTTGATTTAACTGATACCGTTTCTTCCTATATGTTCTCCTTTTTAAAATATGGTTCTAATAGCTTTTTCATTTTAATCAAAGCTTTTGCCCTATGACTTATTTTATTTTTTTCCATTTGAGTCATCTCTGAAAAAGTAGATTGGCTATCTCTTGGTAAAAAAATAGGATCATATCCAAAACCACCACTTCCCTTTTGGTCTGCAGTAATAATTCCTTCAACAATACCCTCAGAATGAAGTTCCCTGCTTCCATCTACGAAAGTGACAACTGTTCTAAATCTTGCAGTACGATTTACTTCCGAAACTCCTTCTAAATTTCTAAGCAATTTTTCAATGTTATCTAAAAATGAAGCATCTTCACCTGCATATCGTGCAGAGTAGACACCAGGCGCACCATCAAGCGCATCAACCTCTAATCCGGTATCATCTGCAAGTGATGGAAGTCCAGTTGATTTGTACACAGCCCGTGCTTTGATAAATGAGTTTTCAATAAGCGTAGTCCCTGTTTCCTCTATGTCTCCAATCTGAGGATATTCATCTAATCCAATGATATTTACACCCAAAGAATCCAAAAGAGCATTCATCTCTTTTTGCTTATGAGTATTATGAGTAGCTAATATCACCTTTCTTCGTTGAGACATAGTGAACATAACCCTGCTAAAAATGCCGAGAAACATATGTGGAAACAATAAATGAGTCAAGCAGTATATATTTTCTGAATTTTTATCAAATATTTTTGTTTTGCTGTATTGACCAAGTAATTTTCATTCGATTTTCAATGTAATCAAATCTATTTTGTGTGTGGCTCGGTAGCTCAGTTGGTAGAGCAGTGGACTGAAAATCCATGTGTCGCTGGTTCGATTCCGGCCCGAGCCACTTTTCTAAAAGTGGAATTTTTTTACCAAAAAACTATCAAAAATCTTTCTAAAAATTACAAAGGAAAAATGATAGTTCATAGTAAAAAACATAGTGTAATACATAGTGTAAAGAAATCTAAAATACTCTATGTTAAGTAATAATAGAAGTTATAAGAAATCTAAATTGAAAGAATATAGAACTGAAAATCCT
>ENA-OSEY01001978-OSEY01001978.1-marine-metagenome-genome-assembly--contig:-NODE-1978-length-13601-cov-6.522183_pt1 | contig 13601 bp, 8 predicted proteins | sample MGYA00248465_ERZ534230 | MGnify/ENA primary metagenome ERZ534230 (study PRJEB26409, sample SAMN06344110) | marine metagenome | isolation source: Sea water from surface | place: Atlantic Ocean:Southern... | reverse complement strand
TTGTCATATCACTTGAATAATTTCCATATTCTGCTCCAACATCCATTAATATTAATTCTCCACTCTTACATTGCTTGTTATTTTTTATATAGTGAAGTACATTATTATCATTACCACTAGCAATGATTGGAGAATATGCAAATCCTTTTGATGAATTATTAATAAATTCATGGATAAACTCTGCTTCAATTTCATATTCCCAAATATTTGGTTTAATGAACTTTAATACTCTATTAAAACCCTTCTCTGTTATTTCACATGCTCTTTTTATTTGATCAATTTCATAAGGATGTTTTATAGATCTTTGTCTTTGAAGTATAGGATTACTTTTTGCAACATTGTGAGCAGGATATTTTTTTAAAAGCCATGAAATAAATCTATCTTCTCTTGTTTCAACAGGGGAGTTTGCCCTGTAATGTTCATTTTTATTTATATAAAAAGTATCAACTTTAGTTGCAATTGAGCTGAGGACATCTTTAAAGTCTTCTATATAACATATGTTATTAATACCAGATAATTCATTTGCTTGTTTTTTACTAAGTTTCTCACCTTCCCAAACCTTAGTATGATTATCAGATTTTCTTATAAAAAGTATTTCTCTTGTTTTATGATTTTTTGATGCAGGATATAGTATTAAAATGGTTTCTTCTTGATCAATACCAGTGAGATGAAAAATATCTCTATGTTGTTCAAAAGGTAATTCAGAGTCTGCACTTACTGGATATATATCATTAGAGTTGAAGACAGCTAGAGAGTTACCCTTCATTTCATCCATGAAATTTCTTCTGTTCCTTTTATATACTGAATTACTTAGTGGAATATATCTCATTTTATCTTTATCAATTACCCTTATTTAATTTAATGTTTTTAAATTAAAGGTAAAATTAAATAATATGAGACAGTTTTTATCAATTTCACTAATTTTAATTAGTTCTTCTGTATTGTTTTCTCAACCAAATTCAACGGATGCTGAAAGCATTATTAAAGCTTATGAGAATAAAGAGATCTTAGTACAATCATCTAGGGTTAAAAACATTGAATTTAGAAATATAGGTCCGACAATAATGAGCGGACGAGTTGTTGCACTTGAGGTCAATCCTCAAGATCCAACAAAATTCTATGTTGCATATGCTTCTGGGGGAGTTTGGTACACAGATAATAATGGAACATCATTTAATTCTATATCTGATGATTGGCCAACTCAAAACATTGGTGAAATAGCAATGGATTGGAATAATGGAATATTATGGGTGGGAACAGGAGAAAATAATTCATCAAGATCTTCATACTCTGGGATAGGAATTTTAAAGACAAATGCTGATGGTTCTAACTGGGAAAATGTTGGTTTGCATGATAGTCATCATATTGGAAAAATTTTAATAAATCCTGAAAATTCTAATCATGTCGTAATTGGGGTTACTGGACATTTATATTCAAAAAATATTAACAGGGGTGTATATGTAACAAAAGATGGTGGAAAAAATTGGAATAGGACATTATATGTAAATGATGTTAGTGGAATTATTGATATGTCTGAAACACCAGGTGATTTTAATGTAATGTATGCAACATCCTGGGAAAAAGATAGAAAGGCTTGGAACTTTGACGAGGATGGGCATAGTTCAGGAATATATAAAAGTATTGATGGAGGAGCTAATTGGAGCTTGATATCTAATGACGAATCTGGCTTTCCAACAGGAGCTGGAGTAGGAAGGATTGGAATAGCAGTATTTGATAAAGACATAGTTTACGCAGTTGTTGACAATCAGAACTTTAGAGAAACCACCAAAAAGAACATAGATCAAGGCTTAACAAAAGAGTCCTTCATAGGCATGACATTGGAAAACTTTAATAATCTAAGTATTGATGATCTTAAAGAGTTTTTAAGATCTAATAGGTTTCCATCAAAGTATAAACCTGAGGCAATTAAAAAAGATATGAATGATGGGAAACTTCAACCTGATGATTTATATAAATATTTAGTAAATGCAAACTCTGAGTTATTTGATACTCCAATAATTGGAGCAGAGGTTTATAAAAGTGAAAATGGCGGAAAAACCTGGGCTAAAACACATAACTCTTTTTTAGATGGAGTATACAATACTTATGGATATTATTTTGGAAAAATCCATGTAGATCCAAGTAATAGTCAAAAGATATATACTTATGGTGTTCCAATTTTGACATCTGATGATGGTGGAAAAACTTTTTATAGGATAGGTAAGGAGAATGTTCATGCTGATCATCACGACCTATGGATAAATCCTAATAAACCTGGTCACCTAATAAATGGAAATGATGGAGGGGTAAACATAACTTATGATGATGGAAAAAACTGGATAAAAAATAATTCAACTGAAGTTGGCCAATTTTATGCTATTAATGTAGATAATCAAAAACCATACAATGTTTATGGTGGACTCCAAGATAATGGAGTTTGGATGGGACCACATAATTCATCAGAGAATAAAAGATGGAATATGACAGGTCAATACCCATGGAAGGGTATTCTTGGGGGAGATGGAATGGAAGTTCAAATTGATAACAGAAACCCAAACATCGTCTTCACAGGATCCCAGTTTGGTTTTTACGCTCGTTTAGATTTAGACACTGGTAAGAGGAAATTAATAAAACCAATTCATGAACTTGGTAATTCTCCTTATAGGTTTAATTGGCAAACACCTATTCTTCTGTCACCTCATAATCAGGATGTTCTATACCTTGGATCAAATTTTTTACATAAATCATCTAACCAAGGAGATGACTGGCAAACTATCTCTGAAGATTTAACTAGTGGTGGAAAAAAGGGTAATGTACCTTATGGAACAATTACAACCATTTCTGAATCACCAGTTAAAGAGGGGGTCCTATATACTGGTAGTGATGACGGTCTTGTGTATGTATCAAAAAATAGTGGAAAAACATGGAAGAATATCTCAGGAAATCTTCCAAAGGAACTTTGGGTAAGTAACGTTTATGCTTCAAATCATGATGAAAAGGTTGTTTATTTATCTCTTGATGGATATAGGTGGGATAACTTTTCTCCTTATCTTTTTAAAAGTAAGAATTATGGTAAGACTTGGGAATCAATTAGTTCTAATCTACCAGACTCACCTATCAATGTTGTGATAGAAGATAATGTCAATGAAGATATTCTATACGTTGGAAATGATCATGGGGTATATATTTCATTAGATCAAGGAAAAACTTGGGAGCCGTTTAATAAAGGTCTTACATCTGCAGCTGTTCATGATTTAGTTATACAAGAAGAAGAACAGCATCTATTAGTTGGAACACACGGTAGATCAATATATCTAGCTGACATAGCCATAATACAGGATCATGATATTGCTAATCAGAAAGCAGATATTAAGATTTTTGACATAAAGGATGTTAGGCTTTCTGAGAGATGGGGTACAAAGAGGAGTACAGATAAAAATTATTTTACACCAAGTTTAAATTTTTCAATTTTTTCTAAATCAAGTCATAATGCTTCTTTAGAGATCATTAATAATAATAAAGATGTTTTATTTTCAAAATCAATTTTACTTGATAAGGGATATAATTTTATTGATTATGATTTGACAATATTAGATGATTCAAATATAGATTTAATCGATAAATCTCAAAATGGAAAACATTATTTGCAGAAAGGTGTTTATTCTATCTCTATAAAAACAGATAATACTGCAATAGAAAATCAATTTAAAATAAAATAGTTATTTAAAGTTTTATGATTTAATTTTACACCCTGAAAAATTATTATGTCGTTGATTTCTATATTTAAATCTTCTATTGGAAAGAAGCTTTTAATGGCTTTGTCAGGTATCTTTCTTGTAGTTTTTTTAACTCAACATTTTCTAATTAATATTACTTCAGTTTTTAGTGAAGAAATATTTAACTTCTTATCCCATTTTATGGGGAATAACCCCATTGTACAATTTATCTTACAACCAATATTGATATTTGGTGTCATTTTTCATTTTGTAATGGGTTTTTATTTAGAAATTATAAATAGAAAATCTAGAGGTGCTAATTATTCTAGATATGCAGGTGGTGATAATGCCCCTTGGATATCTAGAAATATGATATTCAGTGGTGGTGTAGTACTTTTATTTTTAATTCTTCATTTTTATGATTTTTGGGTTCCTGAGATGAATTATAAATATATTGAGTTTCGTCCGGAAGATCCAAATAGATACTATGAAGAGTTAATTCATAAATTTGAAAGTCCAATTAGGACCTCAATTTATTCTGTTTCATTTATCTTTTTAGCTCTTCATCTCTTACATGGTTTCAGTTCATCATTTAAAACTATTGGTGTTGATTCTAAATATTACAAACCTATTAAATCACTTACATTTATTTTTTCTATTCTTATTCCTTTTGGGTTTATTTTTATTGCAGTTTTTCATAATATAATGCATTAATATATTGGGGCACAAAATGGGGTACAACTAAATTAAAAGTTATATATTTGTATTATGGGATTATATCTTACAGAAAAGCACATTAAGTATAAAGATGGTAAGGATGACCATGTTTCACCCTTTTTCATATATCATAATAATAACAAAAGGGCTAAATTTTTTTGTAGCCTTAAGGTTAATAACAAAAATTGGTGCTTTGACAAAAAGAAAGTTAAATCAACGGATAAAGAGTCTGGTATAAAAAATAGAAAGATAAAGACAATTAAGTCTCAACTCGAATCTATTATTTCATCCTTTGAAACTAAAAAAGAACCTCTATCTCCTGAAAAATTAAAATCAGAATTTGAGACTGTAAAGCTACTAGATAGTGAGATAAAAAAAGTTAAAACAAAACCCACTATAAATTCTAAAATCCCTAATGGCCCCCTTTCCTCAAAATGGGAATCCCATAAAGGAAGTATAAACCTTGTTAGCCCATCAAATAAGAGAAATATTGATATAATAGTTGTTGGTACAGGTTTAGCTGGTGCATCTGCCTCAGCAACTCTAGCCGAGCTAGGTTATAATGTTAAAGCTTTTTGTTTTCAGGATTCTCCAAGAAGAGCTCACTCAATTGCTGCTCAAGGAGGAATAAATGCTTCCAAAAATTACCAAGGTGATGGAGACTCAGACTACAGACTTTTTTATGATACAATCAAAGGAGGAGATTATAGGTCAAGGGAGGCAAATGTTTATAGGTTAGCTGAAGTATCTGGGAATATAATTGATCAATGTGTTGCTCAAGGTGTACCTTTTGCAAGAGATTATGGAGGTCTTCTTGACAATCGATCATTTGGAGGAGTTCAAGTTTCAAGAACATTTTATGCTAAAGGTCAAACTGGTCAACAATTACTTTTGGGTGCATATTCGGCCATGAACAGACAAATTGCTAGAGGTAAAATTGAGATGTTCAGTAGGCATGAGATGATGGATCTTGTTAAAGTTGATGGGAAAGCAAGAGGAATTATTGCAAGAAATCATGTTACCGGTAAACTTGAGAGATTCTCAGCACATGCAGTTGTAATTGCTTCTGGTGGATATGGAAATATTTTTTATTTATCTACAAATGCAATGGGGAGTAATGTGACTGCCTCATGGAAGATTCATAAAAAAGGGGCCTACTTTGCTAATCCATGTTTTACTCAAATTCATCCAACCTGTATTCCAGTATCAGGTGATTATCAGTCAAAATTAACTCTAATGTCTGAATCATTAAGAAATGATGGAAGAATATGGGTGCCAAAAGATTTAACAGATGCTAAATTAGTCCAAGAGGGTAAATTATCACCCCTTGATATAAAGGAAGAAGACAGAGATTATTATTTAGAAAGAAGATATCCTGCATTTGGGAATCTTGTTCCTAGAGATATTGCCTCAAGAGCTGCTAAGGAAAGATGTGATAATGGTTTCGGAGTTAATAAAACGGGTGAGGCAGTATACTTAGATTTCTCTCATGCAATTATAAGATACGGGAAGGAGAAAGCATTATTAAATGGTCAAGATGAGAATAATATTGAGATAGTTAAAAAATTAGGTAGAGAAATTATAAAACAAAAATATGGGAACTTGTTCCAGATGTATGAGAAAATAGTTGATGAAGATCCATATGTTATGCCAATGAAAATTTATCCAGCAGTTCATTACACAATGGGTGGTGTCTGGGTTGACTACAACTTAATGACTACAATTCCAGGTTGTTTTGCAATAGGTGAGGCAAACTTTTCTGACCATGGAGCAAATAGGTTAGGAGCTTCTGCACTAATGCAAGGATTGGCAGATGGATATTTTGTTCTACCATATACAATAGGTGACTATTTGTCTGATGATATAAGTACAGGTAAAATTAGTACCGACATTAAAGAATTTGAGGAAAGTGAAAAAGGTGTTAATGACTTGCTTACAAAGTTAATATCTAATAAAGGGAAAAATTCTGTTGATTATTATCACAAAAAATTGGGAAAGATAATGTGGAATAAATGTGGTATGTCAAGAAATCAAAATGATTTAGTTGATGCAATTAATGAAATAAAAAAATTGAGAAACGACTTTTATAAAAACGTGAATGTAACTGGAAAGATTACTGAATACAATGAGGAGCTTGCAAAAGCAGTAAGAGTTGCAGATTTTCTTGAGCTAGGAGAGTTGTTTGCAAAAGATGCATTAGAAAGAAATGAATCATGCGGAGGACATTTTAGAGAAGAATATCAAACTAAAGATGGTGAAGCAATTAGAGATGACAAGAACTTTAAATTTGTTTCAGCCTGGGAATATGTAGGTGAACCTTCAGATGCTAAGCTCCACAAGGAAGATCTTAAATATGAAGAAATTGAAGTCAAAACCAGATCTTACAAGTAATTTATCATATGAAAAATTTAGCTATAATATTTATTTTGTCGGTTTCCATCAGCTATTCTCAGAATTACTCATCAAATAGACAAATCCCCGCTGATTCAAAAGTTATCACAAACCACACTACCTCTATACTTGGAAAAAAAGTATCTTATTCTGCGCAGGCAGGAACTCAACCTGTTTGGGACTCTAAAGGAAATGTTATTGCTACTCTTTATTATACCTATTATAAAAGGACTGATGTTGATGATAATTCAAATAGACCAATAGCATTCTCATTTAATGGAGGTCCTGGGTCTGCTTCAATATGGATGCATCTTGGATATACTGGTCCATATAGCCTGATTATTGATGATGAAGGTTATCCAATTCAACCATATGGATATAAAACTAATCCGTTTTCTATCTTAGATGTAGCAGATATAGTATTTGTAAATCCCATCAATGTTGGTTTCTCGAGAATTCTAAAAGATATGACAAAAGAAGAGGCAACCAAAAAGTTCTTTGGAATGAAACAAGATATCGAATATTTAGCTGAGTGGATCAGTACTTTTGTTACAAGAGCTGAAAGATGGAAATCTCCTAAATATCTAATTGGAGAAAGTTACGGGGGCCCAAGAGTAATGGGCCTTGCATATGAACTTCAACAAGTTCAGTGGATGCATTTGAATGGAGTTGTTCTAGTATCGCCTGCTGATTATGAGATTGGATATGATGAAAGAGGGGGGATTGTAAATGCTGCTATTGACTTTCCATATATGACGGCAACTGCATGGTACCATAATAAATTAAATGATGAGTTTCAAAATAAATCCTTACTAGATGTAATTAAAATATCAGAAAATTTTGCTTATGAAAAGCTCCTTCCAGCTCTTGCTAGAGGTGGATCATTACAAAATGATGAAAAAAATTCCTTAGCTAAAGAAATATCATCCTTAATAGGTATTAATCAAGATGAAATAATTAGAAATAATTTAAACATATCAACATACTATTTTTGGAAAGAATTATTAAGAGATGAAGGTTATACAGTTGGAAGATTAGATTCAAGATATAAAGGAATTGACAGTAAGGACTCTGGCATATATCCAGAGTACAATGCAGAATATGACTCATGGAATCACTCTTTTACACCAGCAATGAACTCATATATAAAAGAGATACTCAATTTCCAGACCGATGTTAAATATAATACATATGCCAGGGGAGAACTTTCAGTGAGACCATGGGATACAGAAAATTATCCAATAAGAAGAAACTTTAGGCTTGCAATCGCACAAAACCCATTTCTTAATGTATTAATTCAATCAGGTTATTATGATGGAGCAACAACTTTCTCTGCTGGGAAATTTACTATTCAGCAGGTAGATAAAAGTGGAAGATTAAAAGATAGATTTACATTTAAAGGATATGAAAGTGGTCATATGATGTACCTTAGAAAAGAAGATTTAGAAAAGTCAAATCAAGATCTTAGAGAATTTATTCTTAAAACTGTAACCGAAAATACTTCAGCAAAATACTAATATGAAACTTAACCTTAAAATTTGGAGACAACAAGATTCGGAGTCAAAAGGTGGCTTTGAAAATTATGTTATAGATGATATTACCCCAGATATGTCTTTTCTTGAAATGATGGATGTGCTTAATCAAAAATTAATCTATGAAAATATTGATCCAATTTCATTTGATCATGATTGTAGAGAAGGAATTTGTGGTAGTTGCTCACTATTTATAAATGGAAGAGCTCATGGACCTGATAAGGGAATTACAACATGTCAACTTCACATGAGAAAATTTAAAGATGGGGATTCAATTGTCATTGAGCCTTTTAGAGCTAAATCGTTTCCTATTATTAAAGATTTGGTTGTTGATAGGTCAGCCTTTGATAGGATTCAACATTCAGGGGGTTATATAAGCATAAATACTTCTGGTAATACACAAGATGCAAATACTACCCCAATTAGAAAAGAGGATGCAGATAATGCCTTTGATGCTGCCACTTGTATTGGGTGTGGTGCGTGTGTTGCAACATGTAAAAATGCATCTGCAATGCTTTATGTATCTGCAAAAGTTTCGCAATTTTCTTATCTGCCACAAGGAAAGGTTGAGGCAAAAGAGAGAGTATTAAATATGGTTAAACAAATGGATGATGAAGGTTTTGGAAACTGTACAAATACAGGTGCATGTGAGGTAGAATGTCCAAAAGGAATTTCAATAAAAAATATAGCTAGGATGAATAGAGAGTTTTATAAAGCTAAAATCTAAATCATTTAGAGTCTAAAATCATTTTTATAAAAGTACTTTCTGTGTTTCTCCCAAACCATCTTCCAACAACCACCATATTTTCATCAGGAATTATAATTACTTTGTTTCCTCCAAAACCACTTCCGTAAAAAATATTTGTTGGTACATTTTTCCAATCCGTAGTTTGATAATCTTCGCCTAACTCAGAATTAATCCACCACATATAACCGTACTCTGGATTTGTTTCTGATGGTGTAATAGATTTTTGTATCCATTCTTTAGAAATTACTCTTTTACCATCCCAAATTCCATTGTTTAAAAATAAGAGTCCAAATCTTCCATGATCTTCAGAGCTAATAAATATTCCCCCACCATTATGTCCTCCTCCAGATACCGATTGAGTTTTAACACCATCAATGTTTACCCATGAATTTTCATAACCAAACCATCTCCAAGTATCTGATGCATTAATTGGATCCATAATTGTATTTTTTAAAACTTTTGGCAAAGACTCTCTAAAAACCTGAAGAAGTGAATATGCGAGAACATTCACCCTTACATCATTATATTTATAATGAGTTCCAGGTTGTTTCTGTGGTTCAGATCTCCATTCATCAATGCTTTTATTAGTATCTGGCCTATCTTCCCAGTGGTTTATTCCAAACAAATTACCAAACCAATCTGAAGACTGATTTAGAAGATGTTCCCATGTAATTAGACTATTTTTTTCTCCATCAAATGTTTTATCCCAAACATAATTAGATACAAAATCTTTTTCTGATCTAATAAGGTTTTTATCGACTGCAATTCCTGTAATAGCAGACAGATAACTTTTAGTAACACTAAAAGTCATATCAACTCTTTTAGTGTCACCCCATGATGCGATGATATACCCATCCTTTATAATCAAACCATTTGACTCACCTCTTTTCTTTGTAGGTCCTTTAATACTATGATACGGCTCTGTTGCAAATCCTTTTAATATTTCTATTCTTAAATCCTTATCACCTTTATTTTGATTTTTAATTACGAAGTCAATTGCTTCTTGAATTTTTTTTGAGTCATAATTAAAATCTGTGGGTGACTTTACCTCCCAATTTGCCTTACCTGGAAAATATGAATCTTGAGAGTTAGCACTTAAAAAAAATGTAATTAATATTATTGATAATTTTTTTTTCATTTTATTAGTTTATTGAATCATTTACTGATTGTGTTTTATTTAAATCAAAAGTTTCGTTCAAGTCCCAATTTGCTCTAACTTCAAGTTCAGATGGAAAATAGTATACAGGCTCGGGTTTTACTCTTTGCAAATAATTACCTGTATCCCAGATATTATTTTTGTTTAAATCTTCTATTAGTCTAAAGCTATATTTCCCTGGCCTTATGTATTCGAAATTATATGTTATATTCTGATCTACATTATCATATTCCCTTACAATATCTCCATTTTGGTTTATTAAATGTAGGATAAATTTAGATTGAGTATTTCTTATAACATCTAGATAAATATTTCCATAATCCTCCAATGACTGGCTAGTTAAGTTAAATTGAAGAGTATCATTTGTTACACCTTTAATGTCTTTAATAGCATTGGGAAGGATAAGTATTCTGTAATTATCAGATGGAGAAACTTCAAACTTTATATCAATCTCATCTAAGTTATCATTAACAGAGCTTACAAAAGGGACTAAAATTGAATCAATATCTCTTACAGAAATTAGTGAATCCTCAATTTTTTTAATTGGTATATTACTAGAAAGTTTAAATGATTCTTTTAAATGAATAACATTAACGGTTTTTGCACTTACATTTAAAGAATCAATAAGTGTGTCCCTTTTTCTGTCAAACTTAATGGTGCTTAATTTAGTAGTATCTTTCTCTATTAAATTAAAGTTTAGAGAGTCAAAACTATTGTTAGACAACCACAGGTAAATAGTGTCTGACATTACTTCTTTTGTATAAGTATAATCAATACTATCAGGAATTACAGAATTAATTTCTATTTTTTTTAAATCAAGTTTTCCATAATACCCGAAGCCTATTTTTTCACTATTTATAAAATGTGGTTTATCCCAAATTAGGTCTGTTTCTTCTTTAAATAATTTAAAGTCAATAATTGAATCTTTCGGAAGGGTAATAAGTGAATCAATAAAACCAATTTTATCATAGAATGGATCAAAGAAATAATTATTGTCAACATCTTTCATAGCAATTATATGATATTTACCTTCTTTTAAATTTTGAAATATATAAGATGTTGAATCTAGAGAATTAGACACATAAGTAGGTTGTTTAATATAAATTATAGAGTCATTCAGTGTAGAATCAATTCTATATAGATGAATTGAAACATATTCATCTGTTTCAATATTATACGCATCTGAAATGTTACCTTTTACATATAGTGAATCAATTGTCTCCCCTGTTGAAAAAGTATAATTAAAAAAAGTTAAAGGATTGCCTTCATTATTATCTTTTATGCTGTTCCCAAAATTTATGGTGTATGTAGTATTTACATCTAGGGAATCAATAAACTTTAAAAAAACTTTTTTGGTAACACCAGTTAGAGGTTTAATCTCGTAAGCATTCTTCTCAAGAGGTGGAGATATTATTAATTGATCTTGAACCTTATCTAGCTTAACAAATTCATCAAAAGTTAACCTTATTTCCTCTGAGTCAAAGTTTGTAGTGTTAAGTTTTGGATTAGCATTTACAAGAACAGGGGGTAAGCTATCAATTGGACCTCCAGTTGGATTACCTCTTTTAGCACATCCGCTTATTATGGCTAATGATAAAATTGTAAATAAAATTTTTCTCATTACATTAATTCAATTACAAATTAACGTATTTAAAATAGTAAAAAGAACTATTTTTGCAATATACTCATGGACAAAGACTCACTGAAAAAAATAATATCACACTCAAAAGAATATGGATTTATATTCCCCTCAAGTGAGATCTATGAAGGTCTAAATGCTGTTTATGATTATGCTCATAATGGTTCTCTGCTAAAGAACAATATAAGAGAGTATTGGTGGAAATCAATGGTTCAATTAAATGATAACATAGTTGGAATTGACTCAGCTATTTTTATGCACCCCAAAACATGGGTCGCATCTGGGCATGTTGATGCTTTCAATGATCCTCTAATTGATAATAAAGATTCAAAGAAAAGATACAGGGCTGATGTATTAATTGAGGAACATATTGAAAAATTAAATTTAAAAATTCAAAAAGAAATAAATAAAGCAGAGAAACGATTCAAAGAAAAATTTGATAAAAAACAGTTTATGGAAACTAGTCCTAGAGTTCAAGAAATATTATCCTCTGTTGAAGACATTAAGTCAAAAATGGTATCTGCATTTGAAAATGATAATTTAGCCCAAGTTAAAAACCTTATAGATGAGCTTGAAATCAAATGCCCCATTTCAGGTACATGTAATTGGACAGAAGTAAGACAGTTTAACCTAATGTTTAAAACAAAGCTTGGTGCTTCTGAGGATTCTAGTATGGATCTCTTTTTAAGACCTGAAACAGCTCAAGGAATTTTTCTTAATTATCTAAATGTTCAAAAAACATCTAGAATGAAAATACCATTTGGTATTGCTCAAACTGGAAAAGCCTTTAGAAATGAGATAGTTGCCCGACAATTTATTTTTAGAATGCGAGAATTTGAACAGATGGAAATGCAATTTTTTATTCAACCTGGATCACAAGGAGAATGGTTTGATATATGGAAGAAAAAGCGTCTTGAGTGGCACCTAAATATTGGGATTGATGATAATTCATTCAGGTATCATGACCATGATAAATTAGCTCATTATGCTGACGCTGCATGTGATATTGAGTTTCTTTTCCCTTTTGGTTTCAAGGAGCTTGAAGGTATTCACTCCAGAACAGACTTTGACCTGAAGAGTCATGAAAAACTTTCTGGAAAAAAAATACAGTATTTTGATCCTGTCCTTGATAAAAATTATACTCCTTATGTGGTTGAAACATCAATTGGATTGGATAGGATGTTTTTAGCTATTCTTACTCACTCATTCAAAATGGAAACCTTAGATGATGGATCAACTAGAAATTTAATGAGTATTCCTAAACAGTTAGCACCAAATAAATTAGCATTTTTACCATTGCTAAAGAAAGACAGATTACCTGAATATACAACTAAGATAATGAAGGACTTTAAGCATAAAATAAATATTGTTTACGACGAAAAAGACGCAATTGGTAGAAGGTATAGAAGGCAAGATGCAATAGGTACTCCTTATTGTATAACAATAGATCACCAAACTCTAAAAGATGATACATTTACTCTTAGAGATAGAGATTCAATGGAACAAAAAAGAATCGAAATTAATCAGTTAAAAAAAATTGTAGAAGATGAGCTTACACTTAAAAGCTTATTGAAAAATTTAAACAATTGAATATTATAACCTATAATGTTAATGGTATAAGAGCAGCAATGAAAAAAGGATTTGTTGACTGGCTTAGTGATGAATATCCTGATGTCATATGTATTCAAGAAACGAAGGCAAA
>ENA-OSEY01001977-OSEY01001977.1-marine-metagenome-genome-assembly--contig:-NODE-1977-length-13605-cov-3.049305_pt1 | contig 13605 bp, 10 predicted proteins | sample MGYA00248465_ERZ534230 | MGnify/ENA primary metagenome ERZ534230 (study PRJEB26409, sample SAMN06344110) | marine metagenome | isolation source: Sea water from surface | place: Atlantic Ocean:Southern... | reverse complement strand
GTAGAAGTAATAAAGGGGGCCGATGGTGTTCTTTTACCCGGTTTTTTAGTTACTCGGACAACCTTAAAATCTTTATCTTTTAAAGAATTTAAAAAAGTAATAGCCTCATTTTTAGAAGCTAAGTTAGAGGACAATTCTGCCTTAAATTTTACTCCGCTGTAATCGAAGTTGGCTACAACTTTGAACGTTTCTACTGGTTTATGGTCGGCAATTTCTTGTTCTCGCTGAACGATTAATTTCACGGTCACCGATTGAACTCTGCCTGCAGATAAATTAGGTTTTACCTTTCTCCACAGAACAGGAGAAAGTTCATAGCCTACAAGTCGATCAAGTATCCTTCTAGCCTGCTGAGAATTTACTAGGTTTTCATCAATATCACGAGGATTATCAACCGCTTTTAGTACAGCATTTTTAGTGATCTCATTGAATGTAATTCGCTTTGTGTTTTCTTCCTTTAATTTTAATGCATGTAATAAGTGCCAGGATATAGCTTCTCCTTCACGGTCTTCATCTGTAGCAAGCCAAACTATTTTGGATTTTTTAGCTAAACTTGAAAGTTCTGACACCACCTTTTTTTTGTCTTGTGGAACTACATAAGTCGGATTGAAATTATTTTCAACATCAATTGGATCCCCTTTTTTCGGCAGTTCTCTTATGTGTCCATAACAAGATCTTACCGTGAAATCACTCCCTAAAAATCCTTCGATTGTTTTTGCTTTTGCAGGGGACTCAACTATAACTAAATTACTCATTGATTTTGAAAAAAAACTAAACTTTTAGCTACAAAGAAATAAAATATTAAGGCTAAAAAACAAGTTAGTTTAAATTTTCAATGTGGATAATTCTACTTTGATTACGATAATTTAACTACATTTTTACGCTGACAAATTGTCAGTTTTTGATTTAAATTGTACTTTTGTCACAAATTCAAAACAACAATGAATCAAGTTTTAAAAGAAGAAGTTCAAGGCACAGCGACTATATTAGATAGAACAGAAAAAAGCGATAAAAAATTGTATTTAGAAAGCTACGGCTGTCAAATGAATTTTTCAGATAGTGAAATTGTAGCCTCAATCTTAGATAAACATGGTTATCAAACCACAAGAAATTTTGAAGAATCTAACCTTATTCTATTAAACACTTGTTCTATAAGAGAAAAAGCAGAATCAACAGTAAGAAATCGATTAAAATCATTCAATGCGCTAAAAAAAAGTAATCCTAGTTTAATAATAGGAATATTAGGATGTATGGCGGAACGAATGAAAGAAAGTCTCCTAGAAGAAGAAAAATTAGTAGATCTTGTTGTAGGTCCTGATGCGTACAGAGACTTACCCCGATTACTTGTAGAGGTAGAAGATGGACACAAGAGTGTTAATGTACTCTTATCAAGGGAAGAAACCTACGCAGACATCAGCCCAGTGAGACTAGATAATAACGGAGTATCCGCTTTTATTTCTATCATGAGAGGATGTGACAATATGTGTTCTTTTTGTGTTGTTCCATTTACTAGAGGAAGAGAAAGAAGTAGAAATCCTTTAAGTATAGTTGCAGAAGCTAAGGAACTATACAAAAACGGATACAGAGAAGTAACGCTTTTAGGTCAAAATGTAGATAGTTACAGATGGAATGTAAATAAGAAGGGAGAAATAATTAATAATGAAAATCCCACCACAGATTTTGCTGAATTACTTGAAATGGTTGCCCATGTAGATCCAAATCTTCGAATCCGATTTTCTACTTCACACCCTAAAGACATGACAGACAAAGTGTTACACACTATGCAGAAATACAAAAACATATGTAACTATATTCATTTACCTGTGCAGTCAGGAAGCTCTACTGTTCTCAAAAAGATGAATCGCGGTTACACTAGAGAGTGGTATCTAGGTAGAATTGATGCCATTAAAAGAATTATTCCTGGTTGTGCCATTTCAACTGATATCATCACTGGATTTTGTGGTGAGACTGATCATGAGCATAAAGAAACTCTTTCCTTAATGAATAAGGTTAAATTTGATTTTGCTTACATGTTTTTTTACTCGGAAAGACCGAAAACCTTAGCGCAAAGAAAGTTTGATGATGATATTCCGCTAGAGACAAAAAAAGCTAGGCTACAAGAAGTTATTGACATACAAAGAGAACATTCTTTGGAAAGCAACAGACGTCAGATTGGTAAACTAGTAGAAGTTTTAGTAGAAGGTCCTTCTAAAAAGTCGAATGATTTTTATTGTGGAAGAAACAGTGAAAACACGATGATTGTCTTCCCAAAAGAAAATGTAAAAAAAGGAGATTATGTTTTTGTTAGAATCAAAGATTGTACAGCAGCAACTTTAAAAGGTAAAATTGTTTTATCATGAATTTACAAACCGTAAAAAATAGATTTGGCATCATTGGTAATACCCCTGCCTTAAATAGAGCATTGGACGTGGCTGTTCAAGTAGCTCCAACAGACATTACAGTACTTATAACGGGCGAAAGTGGTACAGGTAAAGAAAATATGCCAAAGATTATACACCATTACAGCTCAAGAAAACATCATGAATATATCGCTGTAAATTGTGGAGCTATTCCTGAAGGCACTATTGATTCCGAATTGTTTGGACATGAAAAAGGGGCATTCACGGGAGCAACTGACAGCAGAAAAGGTTATTTCGAAGTGGCGGATGGAGGCACCATCTTCCTAGATGAAGTGGCTGAATTACCCTTACCTACCCAGGTGAGGTTATTAAGAGTACTAGAAACTGGTGAATACATTCGAGTAGGTTCGTCAAAAGTCAAAAAAACCAATGTAAGAATTATTGCAGCAACTAATGAGAATATTCAAAAAGCGATAGAAAAAGGAAAATTTCGAGAAGATCTGTTTTATAGACTAAGTACCGTACCTGTATATCTTCCACCATTAAGAGATAGAAAGGATGATATCCATTTACTATTTAGGAAATTTTCTGCTGATTTTGCAGAAAAGTATAGAATGCCAAGTATTAAGTTAGATGAAGAAGCCGTGCGACAGCTATGTAGCTATAATTGGCCTGGAAACATTAGACAACTAAAAAATATAGCTGAGCAAATATCTGTTATTGAGAGTCAAAGAGAAGTGGATTCAGTTATTCTATCTTCTTATCTTTCAAATTCTAATGGCAATAAGAATTTACCTATGGTAATAGATCAAAAGAAAGAAGACGATAGTTTTTCAGAACGCGACCTATTATACAAAGTACTGTTTGATTTAAAAAACGATGTTACTGAAATGAAAAGAGTAATTGTGAATCTTATAAATAACAATGAATTAAGTAAAAATGAAAAAACAGCTATAATCACTCGGCTACATACCAATGAGGAGGAACTTTCTAACCACCAATCACCTGTAATCAATGATTTTACTATTGAACATAAAAACGAACAAAGCACATTTCAAGAATCCTTTCAAGAAAGTGTAGAAATAGAGGAATCTCTATCGCTGGAAGAAAGAGAAAAAGAATTAATTCAAAAAGCACTTAAAAAACATAATGGCAGAAGGAAAAATGCAGCAAAAGAATTAGGGATTTCCGAAAGAACACTATATAGAAAAATTAAGGAATATGAAATATTAAAATGAAAAACAAATTTTTTCATATTGTTGTAATTAGTTTATGCGTATGCGGTTGTGCTCTTCCTCAATTTAGTTTCAAACCTGGCGGTGGTAATGGAGAAGAAATTGATGCAAATTCCGTTCAAGTCGATTTTTTTGAAAACAACAGTACAATCGGAGGAGCTTTTCTGTCCGCTTCATTTACGGAAAGTTTAAGAGACATCATGCAGGCTCAAACTAAACTTGATTTAGTTGATAGTAAAGGGGATATACAAATTACAGGAGTTATAAGTAATTACTTAGTTTCACCTATTAACATTCAAGCTCAGAGTGAATCCGCAGCTCAAAATAGACTAAAAATGAATGTCTCTGTGAGCACATACTTTAAGAATAATGATTCCATTGGATTAAATAATTCACCATTTAGTGCCTTTGTAGATTATGATGCAAGTAGAGATTTCACATCTATTGAAGAAGAATTAGTTGAGGAACTCAACTTCCAACTTACACAGGATATTTATGATAAAATATTTGGGGGAGAATGGTAAATACTTCACTTAAAAATATTGATTTTCTCATTCAAAATAAAGATCAAATCAATGATCGTGAACTTGAGGCAATTTATAACTTGTCAGTAAAATATCCCTATTCTAGTTTTTGCCATTTCTTCTTATATTCAGTTCTAAAAAAACAGAACAGAACTGGAGTCGAAAACGTATTAAAGAAAACTGCAATTCGATTTCATGACAGGAGCATTCTTAAGAAATTATCTGAAAACTCCATGGTAAAACAGAATACCAAAGAAAGGATAGAAGATACTGATATTGAAGAAATTGAAAATAGGGAACAAGAAAAGGTATTGAACGAAAATGTGTATTCGAATATCATCAATGATAATATTATTCAGGAAATAACTGAAACTAAAGACCAAGATCAAAAAGAGGAAGAGGTAGAAAAACTACCTAAAATGGTTAAATCAAATCAACTTCCTAAACCGTTTGAGGATTGGCTATTTAAACACCCCCTGAAAAAAACAAAAAGAGAAATCACTGTAGATGAAATATTAAATAGCCTAGAAAACAGGAAAATCCAACAAAATAAAACTTCCTTTTTTTCTGCCCCTGATGCGGCAAAAAAGAGCTTGGAAACGAATGATGATTTAGTTACTGAAACACTTGCCGAAATTCATATCAAGCAGGGAAACTACCCAAAGGCAATAGAAATATACCAAAAACTGATTTTGTTAAATCCAGAAAAAAAACTTTTATTTGCAAGCCGAATAGAATTTATAAAACAAAAAACACAATTATAAATGACAACTTTTTTAATGATTTTATCCTCGCTCGCTGCTATTTTACTCATTGTAGTCGTTTTACTTCAAAATTCCAAAGGAGGTGGTCTAGATTCTAGCTTTGGTAATGTAAGCCAACTTGGAGGAGTTGCTCAATCCACTGAAACCATAGAAAAGGCAACGTGGACCTTAGCAGGCATCATTGCTATTCTTAGTTTGGTGGCTGCTGTGAAATACAGTCCTAATACGGAAGCATCTACAGGAATTACATCAGAAGGTGTAAGCTTAGAAAATCCAACTAATTCAGAACCCCTAAATCTTCCAACAGACCTACCTTAAGAAGAAATGTCAGTTTGTCATTAGATTTTACACTGATCTAACGTCAAATTGTCCAAAATGTGTCATAAGTTTTCATTGGCACAAATTATGCTCGATGTAATTCATAATTTTTAAATTAAAAAAATGTCATTAAACGTTAAACCTTTGGCTGATCGTGTAATCGTGGAGCCTGCAGCTGCTGAAGAAACTACAGCTGGTGGAATTATCATTCCTGATACTGCAAAAGAAAAACCTAAAAAAGGTAAAGTTATTGCCGCTGGAAGCGGTAAGAAAGATGAACCTGTAACTGTAAAAGAAGGTGATATAGTATTATATGGCCAATACAGTGGCACTGAAATTAAAATTGAAGGAAATGACTATCTCATCATGAGAGAGAGTGACATTTTCGCTATAGTTAAATAATCCAAAAATTTAAAAAAATGGCTAAAGAAATAGTATTTGATGTTGATGCAAGAGAGAAACTCAAAAAAGGAGTTGACTCCTTGGCAAATGCAGTTAAGGCAACATTAGGCCCTAAGGGGAGAAATGTAGTAATTGACAAAAAGTTTGGTGCACCACAAGTAACAAAAGATGGTGTAACAGTAGCAAAAGAAATCGAATTAAAAGATGCTGTGGAAAACATGGGTGCACAGATGGTAAAAGAAGTTGCATCTAAAACCAATGATACTGCTGGTGATGGAACTACCACTGCTACCGTTCTTGCTCAGGGAATCATTAACAATGGGCTAAAAAACGTAGCTGCTGGTGCTAACCCTATGGATATCAAAAGAGGTATTGACAAAGCTGTAAAAACTGTTGTTACGGAGCTAAAAAAACTTTCAAAAGAAGTAGGTTCTGATAATGACAAAATCAAACAAGTAGCTACTATATCAGCCAACAACGATGAATCTATAGGATCATTAATTGCTGAAGCTATGAAAGTAGTTGGTAAAGATGGTGTAATTACAGTTGAAGAAGCTAAAGGAACAGAAACTGAAGTTAAGACAGTAGAGGGTATGCAATTCGATAGAGGTTATTTATCTCCATATTTTGTTACAAATGCTGAAAAAATGATAACGGAATTAGAAACTCCTTACATCTTAATACATGATAAGAAAATTTCTAATATGAAAGATTTACTAACAGTTTTAGAACCTGTTGCACAATCTGGTAAGCCGTTATTAATTATAGCTGAAGACGTAGACGGTGAAGCACTAGCTACTCTAGTAGTAAACAAAATTAGAGGATCACTAAAAATTGCTGCAGTCAAAGCACCAGGTTTTGGTGACAGAAGAAAAGCCATGTTAGAAGATATTGCCATATTAACAGGTGGCACTGTAATATCAGAAGAAAGAGGTTTTAAAATGGAAAACACAACTATTGATATGTTAGGTACATGCGAGAAAGTTGAGATTGACAAAGACAATACCACTATCGTAAACGGTGCTGGAACAAAAGATGATATTGTAGCAAGAACCAATCAAATCAAAGCACAAATTGAAACCACTACTTCTGATTACGACAAAGAAAAACTTCAAGAAAGATTAGCTAAGTTAGCTGGTGGTGTTGCAGTTCTTTACGTGGGAGCTGCTACTGAAGTAGAAATGAAAGAGAAAAAAGACAGAGTTGATGATGCGCTTGCAGCTACTAGAGCAGCTGTTGAAGAAGGAATTATTCCCGGTGGTGGAGTAGCTTACATTAGAGCTGCAGAAGCACTTGATGAAAACAGCGGAGCAAATGAAGATGAAAACACAGGAATTAAAATAGTCAGAAGAGCTATTGAAGATCCTTTGAGAACTATAATAGAAAACGCAGGTGGAGAGGGCGCTGTAATTGTTCAGAAAGTGAAAGAAGGTAAAGACGATTTTGGATATAACGCAAGAACCGATAAATATGAATCATTATTAAAGTCTGGCGTAATTGATCCTACAAAAGTTTCAAGAAGTGCGTTAGAAAATGCGGCATCTATTGCTTCCATGTTATTAACAACAGAATGTGTTGTGGCTGATGAACCAGAAGATGATATGCCTGCACCTCCAATGGGTGGTGGAATGCCTGGTGGAATGCCTGGAATGATGTAATTAGTACATTATAAAAATTATCCTAAAAGCCCAGTTGATCTGGGCTTTTTTTATTGTGCCCCATTTATAATTTCCTCTACCACATTCGGGTCAAGTAAGGTTGAGGTATCTCCTAAATTTGAAGTATCTCCTTCTGCAACCTTTCTTAAAATTCTTCTCATTATTTTTCCAGATCTAGTCTTTGGTAGGCCAGTTACAAACTGAATTTTATCTGGTTTTGCAATAGGACCTATTTCTTTAGTGACGGTATTCAAAATTTCTTTTTTTATCTCATCATTTCCAGTTACTGATGAATCTAAAATAACATATGCGTATATCCCTTGACCTTTAATGTCATGAGGGTATCCTACAACTGCACTTTCTACTACCCTATTATGTTCATTAATTCCGTTTTCGACCTCAGCTGTTCCCATTCTGTGGCCAGACACATTGATTACATCATCTACCCTTCCGGTAATCCTATAAAACCCATCAATATCTCTTTTACACCCATCGCCCGTAAAATACATTCCTGGATAAGTAGAGAAATAAACTTGTTTACATCTTTCGTGATCACCGTAAGTAGTTCTTATCATACTTGGCCAAGGAAATTTAATACATAAATTTCCTTCTACATCATTTCCGTAAATTTCTTTTCCGTCTGTATCAACTAAGCATGGTTGAATGCCAGGAAGAGGTAATGTAGCAAATGTGGGCTTCATTTTCGTAATATGAGCTAACGGTGAAATCATAATTCCTCCTGTTTCTGTTTGCCACCAGGTATCGACAATCCAACATTTTTCTTTACCAATATTTTTATAATACCATTCCCAAGCTTCTTCATTAATTGGTTCACCCACACTGCCTAGTGTTTTTAATTGACTTAGATCATATTTTTCTATGAATTCTGTACCAAACGCTTGTAGTGCTCTAATTGCAGTTGGGGCTGTGTAAAACAAGTTCACTTTGTGTTTTTCACAAATCTCCCAAAATCTTCCAGCATCTGGATATGTGGGGACACCTTCAAACATTAATGTAGTTGCACCAGCTAAAAGTGGACCATATACAATATAAGTATGTCCTGTTATCCATCCAATATCTGCTGTACACCAATACACATCATTATCTTCATACTGAAATACATTTCTAAAACTATATTCTGCATAAACCATATAGCCCCCGCAATGATGTTGAACCCCTTTTGGCTTTCCAGTAGAACCAGAAGTATATAACACAAACAGCGGATCCTCAGAATCCATTTCTTCAGCAATACATGTCGAATCAACCTTATTTAACTCTTCATGCCACCAAAAATCTCTTCCTTTTTTCATTTGTACGGACTGATTTGTTCTATTCAGTACAATACATGATTTGATGGTTGGACAATGCTGAAGAGCTTCATCCGCAATGTCTTTCAAGCAGAGTTGCTTTTTGCCTCTGTAGAGCCCATCACTAGTTAACAATATGTTACAGTCTGCATCATTAATTCTATCGGCAAGTGCCTTGGCTGAAAATCCTGCAAAAACAACTGAATGGATAGCTCCAATCCGTGCACAAGCCAACGTTGCAATTGCCAACTCCGGAACCATAGGCATATAAAGACAGATTCGATCTCCTTTTTTTGCCCCATTAAGTTTTAAGACGTTAGCAAATTCACATACCCTTTTATGTAATTCCTTGTATGTGATAGAAATGGAATTCTCGTTCGAATCATTAGGTTCCCAAATGATAGCTACATCATTCTCTTTATTTAATAGATGTCTATCAAGGCAGTTTTCAGTAATATTTAATTTTCCATTTACAAACCAATTTACATCTGGGGTATTAAATTCCCAATCTAGAACTTTATCCCATTTCGATTTCCATGAAAAGGTAGTGGCTATTTCAGCCCAAAATGCTTCAGGATTTTCGGTGCTTTTTTGATAAGCTGTGTTGTATTCAGTAAAACTATTGATCTTATTTATCATTCGTTATGGTTTTAACTTGCTTCAAAGAAAGTTTGAAACTAATCTAAAAATAACCATTTTAATCCAAATTTAAAATACCTGTCTGGTTGGGGGTAATGCAATAATGTAAAATAACGATATCCTAATAAACCAGAATTGATATGAGCAACCATGGCGAAAATGGTTACGTTTTTAATTTCTGCTTTAGCTGTTAAATCAGCAATAAAATAGGATTCTTGTTTTCTTTCATTAGAAACCAAAAACTGATTTATTTGAGGGCTATACTCCATTAAATTAAAAGATGAAAAGCTTCTAACTCTTACCCCTAGATATAGTTTAGCATCACTCTTAGCGTGAAGAAATTTATAATAAAAACTTCCAAATGCTAACCATTCAGGAAGTTGATATATAGACAACCCACCTTGATATTGATGTTGGAATTCAATGTTAAATTCCATTTTCTTTTTATTGACCATATACTCAATAGAAGTTTGTACTATTTGAACAGTATCCAAGGTCGAAACTGGAGTTAGATCGCGGTTGAAATACATAGGATTTTTTAACCAAAACTGATTTGATTTCAATCTAATATTTTTTAATGTAATTGCAGTATTTAGTCCAATGTAATACATATCATTCACCCTGTTGTTCCATATAACATGGTTACTACTGTATTGATGAAACACATAATTTGGGGTAATTCGTTTTGCATTTAAGCTACTTGAAAACTTAATTTTTTGAGTTAAGTTTCTATTATAACCCATATGGAAATTAAAATTATTTCTTCTGAATCCGAATGGCGTATATCTTATTGTCGTGTTAAAATTATACTGTGGTGTACTTAGAATATATTTAAGCCCAATATTATGATTTGATAAAATGGTGTCATTTGCATGGTTAGAGTATGTAGTTCTATTAACGTCATAAAAGATTTCCATGGATTTGGTTAAAATAGAATCTTCATAATAAGACAAGTAATAATTTATCTGCTGACGAAAATCTTTTTGAACTAATGTATCATTGGATCTATTGGTGTCAAAATGATTGAATAGAAATAAATTTGCATTTAAACTATCGTAATAATTCCTAAATCGCCTATCAAAAGATGTTATAATATCAAATTTTTTTGATTTAGAGCTAGAATCACTTTTATATATGGTTTGTTGCATATTTACTTTCCAAAGCTTATCATTTGAAAATCCATGATTCATGTTTATGGGTATCAGATTTCTATTCAAAATATCAAAATTGGCATCCGTAAAGCTGGAATCATTTTGTATTCCTCCGTTCTGCTCATTGTATATTCTATGGTGTTTTAATGAAGCTTTAATGGTGTAGTTTTCTTTTTTAGTCTTCCTAAAATAATTGGCTTGTAAAAAATTGGAGTTTGTGGCCTGGTTTAAATAATAACCATCGTGACTTCTTTTTAAAAAAGAAAGAGAATAGTTTGACCTATTAGATATGGGCTGACTGTGATAGATTGCCAAATTTTGCTCTAATTGATCACCAATAATATACTGAAAGTCTAAAACAGGAACTTTTTGATAGATAAAAGGTAAATCTGCCTGCTCTTTTGTAAATAAAGATCCATTTTCAAAAGGTTGAAGTCTTGAACTATCAAAATATAAATTAAAACCAACACTAGATGGACCGCCTATAAATAAAGTATAGTTCAATGAATCATCTAATGACGAAAATTGATTCCAAATTTTAATTGTACTAGAATCTAGTTGAGCATAAAATAAATTAGAGACTAATAGAATATAAAATGAAATAAATAATTTCATATTAAGTGAAAATAAAAAAAAAGACCATTTCAATGAAATGGTCTTTATTATTTTAAAAATAAAACAGTCTAAGCCTGTGTAGTAGGACCGCCAAAGTTTAATGGAATATTACCAACTTGTTCTGATTCTTTTATTTTACCAAATGAAGATTCATATTTGGCTAGATTATCAGACAAAGCTCTATGGAGTTTTTTAGCATGCTCAGGGGTCATCACTATTCTAGCCTTCACTTTACCTTTGGGAACTCCTGGCATTATTCTGATATAATCCATAATAAACTCTGAAGAAGAATGAGTTATGATAGCCAAGTTTGAATAAATCCCTTCTGCTGTTTCCTCACTCAACTCAATGTTTATACCCTGCTGTTTTTTTTCTTCTGACATGTTAACTATCTATGTTTTCTTCAACCACTTCTTCTTCAATATTAATTCTATGCATGTCATCCGCAGAGCTTACTAACATAGTTTGGTAATTTCTCATACCTGTACCGGCAGGTATTCTGTGACCCACAATTACATTTTCTTTTAAACCTAACATGTGGTCGACCTTACCATTAACAGCTGCTTGATTTAACACCTTGGTTGTTTCCTGGAACGATGCTGCAGAAATAAAACTATCTGTATGTAACGATGCTTTTGTGATACCTTGTAAAATAGGCTCAGCTGTTGCAGTCAATGCATCTCTAGATTCAACCTGTTTAGCATCATTTCGTTTCAGAGCAGAATTTTCATCTCTTAATTTTCTAACAGAAACTATTTGACCTGCTTTCAGAACAGTCGATTCTCCTGCATCAGTAACTACTTTTTTACCAAAGATCTTATCATTCTCTTGAATAAATTCCCATTTATTTACAGCATTGTTTTCTAAGAATTTAGTATCTCCTGGATCAATAATTTGAACTTTTCTCATCATTTGTCTTACAATCACTTCAAAATGCTTATCATTAATTTTCACCCCTTGAAGCCTGTAGACTTCTTGAATCTCATTAACAATATACTCCTGTACAGCTGTTGGTCCTTTAATCGCCAAAATATCTTTAGGAGTTATAGCACCATCTGAAAGCGTTTGTCCTGCTTTAACAAAATCATTCTCTTGTACAAGGATATGTCTTGAAAGTGGAATAAGGTACTTTTTAACTTCACCAGTTTTAGCTTCAATGATAACTTCTCTATTACCTCTTTTGATTTTTCCGTAAGATGCAACACCATCAATTTCGGAAACAACTGCAGGGTTAGAAGGATTTCTAGCTTCAAACATCTCTGTTACTCTAGGAAGACCACCTGTTATATCACCTGATTTTCCAGATTTTCTAGGGATTTTTACCATTACGTCACCTGAACTAATACCATCACCATCTTTAACGATAATGTGCGCATCAACAGGTAAGTTGTATGATTTCAACTCATTTTCATCTTTGTCAACAACAGAGATAGTTGGAATCATCTTCTTATCTCTATTTTCTTTGATGACAATTTCAGTAAATCCAGTTTGCTCATCTACTTCTTCACGATATGTAACTCCCTCAACTAAATTGTTAAATTGAAGTTTACCATCATATTCTGAAATAATTACCGCATTATAAGGGTCCCACTTACATATGACATCACCTTTTTTAAGTTTTCTTTTGTCTTCAACTAATAATTTAGATCCGTAAGGCACATTTGCATTCATGATTACGGTTCTAGATTTATCAGTAATTTTTATCTCTCCTGTTCTTCCTATAACTATTTTCTCTACCTCACCCTCAGCGTTTTTACGTTCTACAAATCTTACCCCTTCCATTTCTAGTGTTCCATCATTTTTAGCAGTAAGCTCAGCTTGATCTGCGATATTAGATGCGGTTCCACCGACATGGAATGTTCTTAGTGTAAGCTGTGTACCAGGTTCACCAATTGATTGTGCTGCAATAACACCAACAGCTTCACCTCGTTGAACAAGTTTACCTGTCGCTAAGTTTCTGCCGTAACATTTAGAACAAACTCCTCTAGTTAATTCACATGTTAATACAGATCTGATTTCTACTTCCTCAATACCTGCTGCTTCTATTGCTCGAGCTAAATCTTCGTTAATTTCTTCCCCCTCTTTAACAATAACTTCATTAGTACTAGGATCTTCAACGTCAAATAAAGCAACTCTACCAAGAATTCTATCATACAGACTTTCTACAATTTCATCACTTTTCTTTAATGCCGAAACTGTTAATCCTCTCAATGTTCCGCAATCGTAGTCATTAATTACAACATCTTGGGCAACATCAACAAGTCTTCTTGTTAAATATCCCGCATCCGCTGTTTTTAAAGCCGTATCAGCAAGACCTTTTCTAGCACCGTGGGTGGAGATGAAATATTCAAGAATTGAAAGTCCCTCTTTAAAATTAGATAAAATCGGGTTTTCAATAATGTCTTGACCTCCTGAAGCTCCAGATTTTTGTGGCTTAGCCATCAATCCTCTCATTCCAGAAAGCTGTCTTATTTGTTCTTTTGATCCTCTTGCACCAGAATCCATCATCATGTAGATAGAATTAAAACCTTGCTTATCTGATTGTAACTTATCCATCAATGTATGAGTTAATCTTGAATTAGTGTGTGTCCAAATATCAATGATTTGATTATATCTCTCATTGTTTGTGATTAGA
>ENA-OSEY01001976-OSEY01001976.1-marine-metagenome-genome-assembly--contig:-NODE-1976-length-13606-cov-8.875748_pt1 | contig 13606 bp, 8 predicted proteins | sample MGYA00248465_ERZ534230 | MGnify/ENA primary metagenome ERZ534230 (study PRJEB26409, sample SAMN06344110) | marine metagenome | isolation source: Sea water from surface | place: Atlantic Ocean:Southern... | reverse complement strand
TAATTCATAAATTCTACAGTTTAAAATTTAGGTAGATTTTATAGTTAAACCGATTTAACTTAAAGAAATCATTAATCATATAGTTAGGTAAATTAGTTAGCTTTTCAAAGGAAAAATGAAATGAAAGGAATAGAATTTAAAGGAAAAGCAATGGAATATTTTGGCATATGGCTTGCCAATATTCTTTTAACTGTAGTCACAATTGGTATTTTTAGCGCCTGGGCAAAAGTAAGAAGACTTAGATATTTTTATAATAACACAAATATTCTAGAAAATTCCTTTGCCTATCATGCTACAGGTTGGCAAATTTTTAAAGGTAGATTAATTGCTTTTGTTGTTATTATTATACTAGGAATAGTTTCTTCTTACATACCAGGTTTTAGTTTTGTAATCTTTATCATCATTTTCTTTCTTTCTCCTTTTATAATTAATTCGTCTTTAAGGTTTAATGCACGTATGGTTTCTTATAGGAATATTAGATTTAATTGGCATGGAAATTACAAGCAGACACTTCTTTATTTTGTTTTAGGTCCAGTAATTAGTTTCTTCTCTTTAGGTTTTCTCCAACCTCTTTTTACAAAATTTTATTATACTTATTATGCTAATAATCATTCATATGGTACATCTAGATTTTCAGCAGATACAACAATTAAACAATATTATATAGATTCGTTTAAATCTGGTTTTTTACCTGCATTAATCATCTTTTATAGTATTATTGTTTATACAATTTGGGATATTGCAAATCTTATAGAATGGAATTTTGACTATATAGATACAATATTTAATGACTATTCAAACGGATTTGAAATACTTTTTTTTATAATGATACCAATCATCTTTATCACGAATTTTATATACAGAATTTTTGCTAGAAACATGTTACTAAGAGCTACCATTCTAAGTAATTCAAATAATAACGAAATTTCTGCAAATTTTGGTTCTACTTTAAATCCTGCTACTTATCTCTGGATAATAATTACTAATGCAATAATAGTCCCTATTACGCTTGGGCTTATGTCCCCATGGGCACAAATTAGATTTTATAAGTATTTATCGTATTCGACAAAAATCGAAATAATTGGTGATTTAAATATTTTCCTAGATACAGAAAAGAAGAATTTATCATCGCTAGGAGAAGAATACTCAGAAATGGAAGGAATTGAAGTCAATATCTAATAAAAAAATTGATGGAGATTTTTTTAATCCAGGATCTTCGAAGGCAGAAACAGCCAGCATTGTAATTGAAAAAAGTAAAGTTTCTATTTTCAAAGGTGAAGAACGTCTATACCATTTGCTAAAAGTACAATCTGTTCAGAATGAAAAAAGCATATTTTTAGAAAATGGTATCTTATTTGTTACCAAAGAAAAATTAAACGAAATAGATTTAAAATTACTAATTCCAAAAAATGAATTATTATTACAAAACTTAGATAAATTCAAATTAAAAAATGTTTTAATTATATTATTGATAATAATTATGCTAGTAATTGGTTATCGATACCTATTTATTTCATTTAGTTCAACTTTAGTATATTTATTTCCTCATAACTGGGAGAAAAAAATTGGTGAATCAACTTATAAAACTCTTTCGAAAACATTGCTTGAAAAATCAGAACTACCAGAAAAAAGAATAACTGAAATAAAAGATAAATCTCAAAAGATTTTCAAACATTCAAAACTTTATAAATATCCAGAAATTAAATTTAATAAATCTAATATATTGGGACCCAATGCTCTAGCATTACCTGGTGGACCTATAATTATTACAGATGATCTTGTTGAACTTCTTAAAGACGATGACTTAATTCTTTCTGTGATAGCTCATGAGATAGCACATATAAAAGAAAGGCATTCTTTACAACAAATTGTAGAAATAGCTGGTCTATCTTCAATTGCTTGGATGATTTTTGGTCTTGATGAAAGTATTCTAGAGGAAATTGTTTTTATAGGTATAAATATTTGGGGTTTGAAAAAGAGTCGTGATTTGGAGAAAGATGCAGATATAATTGCCTTAAAGTTATTAGAGAAAACTAGTATATCTAAAACAAGTTTTATACTAGCGATCGAAAAACTTACAGACCATTATTGTATAGCAACTAAAATAGAAAAATCTGTTTGTATGAATGAAGTAAAAAGTGGCTGGTTATCTACTCATCCGTCAGGAGCTGAAAGACTCAAGTATTTAAGAAATAACATAAATTAAAAACTTTTAAAAAAAGCCTCACATCTTTCCAAACCAAAATATTAAAGCAGAATTAATTACTAAAATATGCTATAGTTATTGTGGTAGCATCAGAAAATCTTAATACACTTTCCCGCGCAGTCCTAATATATAAATATCAAAAACTATTTCTACACGTTTTCCCAATTAACATATTTTTAAACATGTCTAACTGACTTTGCTCAAGAGTACGACTTGTCCACCAAATCGCATGCTCATTCTTGCTTTTCTGAACATCAATGACCAAACCCCACATCGGTGCAATTTGATTAGGAACCATAGAATAACGAACGTCTGTGACAAGACTTTTTTCATAGTCAAATCCCAAATAGTCCTGAGAAAACCAACGGAACCTTTCAATATCCTTTCTTTGTTGGCTGTCTATATCTAGATTGGGCAGATGATATTGATAATCAAACATTCGAATACTTTCTCCCAAACACCAAGTTGAGGATAAAGCAGTTCGAATTGCATCAACATGAAAGTTTTCTTCATACTGATAAATTGACTTCCATAAGATAAGATTACCAAATGACGGCTTAAGTGTCAGTCGCTCTGGAGTATGTCCTCTTGAATTCGCAAGATCATTTGCAACTAAAAATGCTCTTTCATATTGTACAAATCCTAACAACAAATAAAAAGTCATCCATCCAATTGCAAAAAAACTAAATAGTAGTTTTCTGGTTATTATAGCGGTTGCAACCAAGACCAATACAGGAATAGTAAAAATTGGATCAACAACAGATATATTATTCCAAGTAACTCGCTCGTTTGAGAAAGGCCAAAAGAGAAGTGTTCCGTAAGAAGTGCATGCATCCAGAAATCCATGGGTAGTATATCCAAAAAAACTCGCTACATAGACAGTCTTCAGACTTAGTGACTTTTTAACCAAGGGAAAGATCACAAGAGTAACAATCAAAGCGCCAAAGGGAATAAAAAACAGCGAATGAGTGAACTGCCTGTGGTACTCAAGAGATAGCATTGGGTCAGTAGACGAACGAATAAACACATCTAAATCAGGTGCCAACCCTGCCAGAAAACCTATAATACCTATCTTGATGATATTATTTTTATTAGCTGTAGACTGCGCAAAAGCTGCGCCAACAGTTCCTTGAGATATTGGATCCATGTTGATTCAGTAAACTATTATTCCATCTATTATGTTTTTTTTTAAGAAGATATTTTTTATTTTCCTATTATTAGATAATTACAAGTCAATTTTGCTATTATTTGCTTTGAAAATGTAACTATGTCTACTGTGGAGTGTGCGAACTTTTCTTCATATTCTTGAATTGTACTAGAAACACGAACATTACAAACATGTTCTGTGGCAAAAAAATTTCCATTAAAATTAATAGTGACAGATTGTATTGCGTTTGGGTATCTACAAAGTATGCAACCATATGAGACCATATCAGCTGCAGTAAACAAGTTTTGGGTCCAGAATCTGTCTCTTTTACCAACTTTCTTTTTGTCAGGAAAATAATCAATTTCTACACCAGATTTTTCAAACTTTTTTAGTTTTACTTCAAAATTTTTTACTGATGGGATTGTATCTTTGCAAAAAGCAATAAAATTATTTTTAGATATTGTTTTATAAGTCGCTGTCATTTTATATTTTTGAAATCACCATGCCTACCTAAACCACTTTTAAAACGAGAAGCTCCGTCGACGCCATCCTCGATTAAAGCTTCTCGACCATTATACCATTCATTTATTAGGGCGTCTCGAATATTTAAGTTTCTTTGGTTTATAGCAGAACGCCTATCGGCACGGACACAAGTTTGGGGAAAGCGAGCAATTTCGTGAGCTAACTCTTCAGCTTTTTTCCTTGCCCCACCCTCTTCAACTACATATTCACACAGACCTAATTTTTCACATTCTTCAGCCATAACTTGTCTTCCAGTTAATATAATTTCTAATGCTCGTCCCTGGCCCACTATTCTAGGAAGTCTAACAGTTCCCCCATCTATTAATGGGACACCCCATCGGCGGCAATAAACCCCAAGGTATGCAGTACGTTCCATAACCCTAAAGTCACTCCAAAGTGCTAACTCCATTCCACCCGCTACCGCAGGCCCCGCAACTGCTGCAATTACGGGTTTGTCTAATTCAAGCCTGCTCGGTCCTAGCGGTCCTCGGGGAATATCCCCCCCATTACCACGTTTTCCTCCATCTTTGGGTATGTCTAATTCTTTAAGTGGATATTGTTTATCAAGCGTAGATACATATTTCAAATCCCAACCAGAACAAAATGCGCCTCCCTCGCCCCAAAAGACAGCAACATCTGCTGAAGGGTTTGAGTCAAATTCTAAAAAAGCAGATGTCAGATCATCGGCACTTTGTGGATCCATAGCATTACGTGCTTCTGGTCTTGAGTGAATAATAGTCCAAACATTATCTTCCTTTTCAATCCTTACTGTCATTTACTTCTCCCAATATTTTTGCAGCCTTATATATTTTCTTCTTGATTATTATAGCTATGTATCAATAAAGTATACTTCCATTTATACTATTAATAATAATTATATTTTTTAAATGATAAATGCTTCGACAAAATCATAATAAAAAAACCTAAAAGTCCTTCTATGGATATTTGTAATTTTTCTGGAAGTAATGGCTGGTTTTTAGATGGTGATCTTACACATAATGAATGCCAAAGGTGGAAAAGATGAAACCTTATGAAATAAAAAATAAATAAAGAATTGAACAAAAGATTAAATAAAATTAAATGAATTAAATTTATTAACTAAGATTCCTAACTTCATAGATATCTCTTTGGGGTGGGTGAGATCTCTGACATGCATGAAATATTAGCTAAGAAAATCCTATTATGATTGTCATGAAACGAATATTTTAATTTTCAAGTGAGCATTTTCTGTATTTGCTTGCTTTGCATTTTTTAGACAGTTGGGTAGCAATTTCAATTTCTTTTTGGGTCATATTGGTTAATAATTCTTTCAAAACTTCTGGAGCTTTTTTATTTCCCTTTTTTGACGCATTATCTAGCCACACATAAGAGTATATATAGCTTTTAGTAACACCAGATCCTAGTTTATATTTTAACCCTAATTGATACTGACTTTTTGAATGCCCTCCTTTTGCAGCTAATTGATACCAATTAAATGCTTGAAATTCGTCTTTATCTACACCTTCGCCATTATCATACATTGTTCCCAAATTGAATTGAGCCCAATGATATTTTTTGGCTGAAAGTTTGTACCATTTAATGGCTTCTTCGAGGTTTTTTTCTATGCCTCTTCCATTACGATAACTTTTCCCAATACTATTCTGAGCTTTTGAATCTCCTTGTTTTGCTGAATATAAGTACCATTGAAACGCTTTCTTTTCGTCTTTTTCTAAACCACGACCTTTTAAATACATATAAGCTAAATTTCTTTGTGCTATTGGATTACCTTGTTCAGCACTTAATCGATAATATTTGACAGCTAATTCTAAATTTTTTTCTACCCATTTACCCTCACCGTACCTAATACCTATGATATTTTGAGCCTTTGCATTTCCATTATTTGCTGATTTTAAATACCAGTTAAAGGCTAATTCATTATTTTTTTCTACTCCCCTACCTTTAGAATACATATAGCCCAGCATATATTGAGCTTTATAATTTTCCTGCTCCGCACTAAGCAAATAGTATTTTAGAGCTAATTTATAGCTTTTCTCAGTAATTTTCCCATCATAATATATTTTAGCAATTTGATATTGTGTTTCAGAATCTCCATTATTGGCACTGATCTGATATAGCTTTAAGGCTTCGTCATAATTCTTAGGAACTCCCAAGCCATAATGATACATGATTGCAAGCATTTGAATAGCATTAGGAAAACCTTGCTTTGCAGAAAGTTCATACCATTTAAATGCTTCAACTTTGTTCTCAGGAGTATCAAATCCATGATAATAAAATTGTCCTAGACTATATTGGGACGCTGCAAATCCCTGTTCTGCAGATAGTTTTAAAAACTTAAACGCTTTTTCATTTTTTTCTTTCTTTTTCCAGTTGCTTCCATAACCTTTGTCCTGTATCCACCAGAATGCGTATTGAGCAACTGCATTACCTTGGTCAGCACTTATTTCATACCACTTTTGTGCTTTTTTATAATTTTGTTTAACACCCAACCCACTGAAGTACATGTCCCCAATAATTTTTTGAACTGTTTTGTCGCCTTTTACAAAGCTACCTTCAAGAACTCTTAAATATGCTTCCATAGCTTTTTGATAGTTCTGGGCTAATTCGCCCCTTCCTGTATAAAACAAGTCTCCAATTTCACGAAATGCTAAAGTATTTCCTTTTTTTGCAGATAAATCAAACCACTTATAAGCTTGAAGGCTATCTTCAATTACTCCAGTTCCTGTTTTGTACATCCAACCCAAATTATAAAATGAAGTTGGTTCATCTTGTTCGGCTGCTTTATTAAACCATTCAAAAGCTTTTTCGTAATTTTTGGAAACGCCTTCTCCATAAAAATATAGAGATCCAAGATTACTCTGGGCAGCAGCAAAACCTTTTTCTGCTGCAATTTTAAACCATTTAAATGCTTCTTCATCATTTTTTTCAAGACCCTTCCCTTTATAATATATTGATCCTAAAGCATATGCTGCTTCTATATTATCCTGTTCTGCGCTTCGTTTATACCAATTTTGGGCTATTTTATAATCTTGTTCTATACCCTTCCCATTTTCAAACATTACACCAATATTATACTGTGCTATTGGATCACCCATCTCTGCTAATTGTAAAAATATATTAGCGGCAGATTCTAATTCACCCTTTGAATATGCTAGTGTTGCTTGCTTAATATCAACTGGATCTTCACATTTTCCAATTTGTTCATTCTTTTCGATATTGTATATAATTCCTTCGTTTAAATCGATTTGAATATTATAGTCTTTGTATAAAAATCCAGTTTTTTGATGAAATGTATAATTTGTAGGGTCTTCAATATTAAATAGACCATATTCTTCAAATTCACCATTGTTATGCGTTATTATTACTTTTTGTTTAGTAATTTCTAAATTAAAAGTACCTTTTGAACTTTTGCATATTTTTTTTAAACCATCCCCAACTATTTTGGCATGATAATCTAATTGTTTAAGCATTCCTTCCATCATAGGATGAGTGTAGTCACTACTATTATGATAAGATGATAAAACGGTTTCTCCTAAAGAATTTTCAGCATAGATGTCGGCACCATTTTCATAAAGAAGTCTCATACTATTTGGTGAACCATAGACTACACCACTATGCATAGGAGTATCATGTTTATTCATTCCTCCGTCACTAAGACTTGCATGAGTTCTACTCATTATATCTGCACCATTTTCTATTAATATTTTTACAACTCCAGGATAATCGATTGGTTGATTAGTGGGGGGGGTTGTTTCTTCAAAGTATGAATTAAATGTCATTGCATGGTGTAGAGCTGTTCTTCCTGCTTGAGTTGTTGACATAATATCGGCGCCGTTATTAATGAGCAACTCAATGATTTTGGGATCTCCACGCGCTATCTGTTTATGTAATGGATATTCAAATTCTCCAAAATCACTATCATAATCAATACATTGTTTATTTACGTTTTCTCCGTCATCAATGATTTTTTTTATGTCTTCATAGGTAGTAGTTATAAAACTTTTCCTATCTAAATTACATAACTTGGACTCAAATTCACCAACACCACAAGTTTTCCCTATTTTTTGTGCCTGCAAAATATATTTTTTTGCATATTCGCCACGCCAGATATTTATTCCATTTCTTTGTGTGCTAGCGCATTCGCAAAGGTTATAAGTTTCAGTTGGATCACTATTACACCTATCCTCCCACGTTTCAGCGTTTGTAACCTTGTCATAAATGTCTTTAAAATCGTTGTATATTCTAGACAAGTCGATTTGCAGTCCTTTTTTTAACCAATATTCTGGAGCCATATAACCATAAATATCTTCTTGTTCTAAATTATCACCTCCAGCTGTAATGAGGGCAGCTAAAATTTTTTCTGGATCCCTTTCTACTCCCAAAAGATGTAAAGGTGTTTGGTCTAAGAAATTTTTTGCATTAGGGTTAGCACCCATATTCAGCAATAGTATAACTACATCACTATTTCCAAATTCAGCTGCAAGGTGTAGTGGGGTGGAGCCATCCGCATTTGTAGAGTCAACCGATATACCTGATGCTAATTCTTTTTTTATTGCTTTGACAGAATGATTTGGGTCTAAATTGAATTTCCACCAATCTTTGTCACAAAGTTTACCACAAGAAATTAAAGGTTCTTTTAAACATTGATAGTTTTTATTTTTAGCTTCATCTATAAATTTTTGTGCATAATTTTCTTGCCAAACCAATTCCCCCTTTTTGATTTGAGTAGCTAGAGTACATACCATTTCTTTGTTACAATTTTCTGGATTTGTAAAGCAATTCATTTCACATTTTAAACCTCTATTAAACGCTTCAGTTTCATATTTTAAGTCGATTTCAGTTTTTTCAAATATATCAATCCCAAATAAAGAACGCTGAGGTAATCTCGTAACACGGTCACACAGTTGCTTATCAGAACAAAATTTTGGGTTATCTTTACACCATTCTTTTTCTTCAGAACTTTTTTGATTAATAGATTTTTGATTTAAATTTTTTGTTGGATTATTATAAAAAATAATTTCTGGAGTTGTACGATTTTCTAAATTGAGCTTTGGGAGATTTGATTTTTTAATTTTGGAAATAGATTCTGCAAGAAAATAAGAATGAGTAAAATTATTGGGATTTAAATTATCTTGATAATTTACATATATTTCTTTTTTTGAGCTGGTACTAGAATTTCTACAAAACTCAGGATCTTTAAAGCAAAGATTTTTTCCACAACTTTCCTCGGTTAGACCACGCGTTTTTGCTTCAGAGATATATTCTTCAGCAAAATCTTCTCTCCATGCAATTTTTCCATCTTTTAAAGTAATACTAATTTCACATAGTCGTATTTCATTACAATTAGCTAGATTTTCAATACACTGATTTATTTCTGTATTTAAATCGAATGGTGTTTTCCCCTCCTCATTTTTTATTGTTGTATCAGCTCCTGCGTTAAGTAACATCTTAAAAGTTAATGTATTTTTTGAGTTGACTGCTAAATGAAGGGGTGTTTCCCCTTTATCATTTTGGATATTTATATTTGCCCCATTATCTATAAGTGCCTTTATTAATTTTGATTTGTCATAATTAGCAAAATGTAATGGAGTTTTATAGTTGGCGTCTGCTTGATTTAAGTTCAATCCAATTCTAGCCAATAAATTGATGATTTCAGGTGATCCAAATTGAGCTGCGTAGTGAATTGCATTTCTTCCTTTTTTGTCTGAATATCCAACATAAGAACCCGCTTTCATTATTTCTTTTTCAACTTCCTTCAGAGACACCCCAGCTTCCCACCATTCAGGGTTACATAAGTTCGAATTACACCTATTAGATCCTACATCACAAGTTAAACCTCTACTTTTTGCTTCTGAAACAAACTCCTTAAAAAAATCTCCTTCCCACACAACTTTACCATCTTGTAAAGTAGTTGCAATTTTACAAAGTCTTTTTTTATTACATAGATTGGGATGTTCATTGCATTGTTTAATTTCACAACTTAAAGGTGATAATCCTCTACTTTTTGCTTCTTGGATATAATCTTTCGAAAAATCATCCTTCCAAACGCTTTCACCGTTATTATTTCTAGTAGCTTTTTTGCATATTAAGGTTTCACTACAATAAACTGGGTCATAACGACAATTTTTTTTCGCACAAATTTCTTCAGTTAGATTACGTTTCTTTGCTTCCAAAACATACTCTTTTACAGATTCACCCTGCCACAAAACTTTTCCATTTTTAAGGGTAGTTGCAATTATGCATATTTCATTAGTGGTACAGGCACTGGGATTATTGGAACATTTATCTTCAGATTGAATTATCTGAGCTGAGAACAAAAATAACAAACAAACAAATATATATTTTTTTACAAAATATGGCATCTTTGATTGATTATTAACAATTTTTATATAATTAAAATCAAAAGTATTATCTCAAAAAGATAATATAAATAAATAAAAACAAAAAGTAATTTCTAGAATTTTTTGTTGCTAATTATTTAAATAACAACCTGCTTAGAGAAAAATGATGAAGCAATAACCTTATATGAAAAATTATGAATTTTACAAAATTCATTTAAGGCTTTATATAAATCTTCTTCCCATTTCACTTATAAGAAATTCATCAAAAAATTAATATGGTTTTATCTTCAATAAGCTTTTTAAAATTTTCTAAATGCACATAAAGTATTTTTCACCTTACTAAACCAAATTGTGTGAGCAGTCGAACTAGCTGAAAATAGGCTATGGTTTTTGGGGTGAACTCAAGGACATATCTTAGGGGTGGATGTTATGATTGTTATGTTCAACACACTTTTTTGTTCTTTTCACACACTCTCTTGCAAACCTTTGAGGTTTTATAAGCTTAACAGAAATAAAATCAATATTAATTATTTACTTCCATTTGTATCTTTTTAAATATTAGTTTTAATATTAAGTCTTAAAATATCAATTATTTTACAAATCAAATCCATTTCTTCTAATAAACTTTTAGCATCATCAATAAAATTTTCATTTGCATAAATTGATCCAGGTTCAAACATATTTTTCTTAATAGGAACAACAAAAACTACTTTTTCTTGGTAGAAACAACATTGAACTACCTTACTACCAAATGCTTCAGATAATTCTTTTAGTCTTTCCATAAATGAAACTGACAAAACGTAACGAGCTTCTACCTCATCATCTGAATAAACCTGAAAAATTTTATTAAACTTTGGATCTTCAAGTTTTATATCTTTCAGATTTGATAATTTTTCATGAAATAAATTACCTATTATTCCTGAATCTTTTCTTATTATAGTGGTTCCTTTTAAGGCCTTATTAAAAGTTAAATCTATAATAATTCCCCTAAACACTTTATCATAATATGTTCCTCCATTTTTACTTTTTCTAGCCCTTTCAAGCACAGTCTCAAATAGATCAATGTTTACACTTTTATACTCACCTCTAATATTATCTTCATTGATTGACTTGTCATATATTGGGAAAAACCCCATAAAATCATATTGCCCAACATATTTGTTCTTGGGATTAACAGTATAAGTAAACTTTCCTAAAAAATTTAAGATGTTTGGGAAGATTTTTGTTTTGATAGATTCTTTATACTGCCAAATTGGACCCATTACTATTAACCAAAAAACAAATAATAAGGCAAATGGTCCCAAAAAAACTATTAAAATATAAGGCCAACCCCACAAGACATCATACAAGATATCATATAAAAATCCATTAATACGCCAAATACCCCATGGAACAAAATGAGCTATGGGCAAACCGATAAAAAAATTGCGCCTCGCTATTTTCAGAGCAGCAATTCTATTTAACTCAAATTTTTTTACTTTATTTTTTAAATATTTGTCATAATGATCTGCAAAACCTTTTTCATAGAGTTCAGTTTCGGGAAATCTCACTCTAGAAACTCTTTCTCTAGTAAGAAAAGGATTTAAAAGTCTTATAAAAAGTAAGACTAAAATAACTCCTGGAAATAAATCTTTGTAAGGATAAAAAACATCTACAAAATCTTTCCACATTGAAATACCTATTATCAGTAGAAAGGCGAAAAAAAATGTTGTAATTATATAACCTTTGATAAAATCATAAATCCATTTTAATAGACTAATCACTATTTAAAATCCTAAATGACTACATGAAAAAACATAACTATAATTACAAAATGTAACTCAACTTTTTGCAAACGTAAATCAGCCTGTATTAGCAATTTAAAATAAGTCTATTGATTTTACGGTATCCTCAAGGATATGTCTTTGGGGTGGGTGTCATAAGTGTCATATCTGTCATATTCAAAACGAAAACTCAAAAAAGTCCACCTTTTGTACATTTTGAACTTGCAAAGAAAAATGAACGCTAATTAAAAAGATCCAAATGGGGTGTGGCCAAGTGGGAATGCAGCTTTTTGGGTGACCATTGATCCTGTCTCGGTTATGATTAACTACCTAAATATAATCCAATTAACAATTTAACATAAAAGAGTATGATAAACTGGGTAGCAGTTTGATATTTATTAAAACAAGAGTTAACTTGATTATGGATTTTATATTTTTAGTGATGGCACTTTCTTTTCTGACATGGGCTGGAACAGTTTCTGCTGCTGATGATTGTTATAGTCTTGATGCTGACGATAATACGTGGGTTGAGGTGCTAGTTCAGAAAGATTGGGCAAATGAATTGCTAGAGTATTTAGAGGAAAATTATGGTAGCTTAGAAAAATCTGAAATTTGGTACTTTGTTGAACAATCTGAAACATATTATGAAACAGAAGAAGAGATGATGGAATATACAGAATTTCGTTCCATAGCGCTTGACGATCAAGATGTTGCTTGGTTTGAACAAAAAATATCCGCACTCGATCAATTTTTAAGTATTAAATTTGTCCGAACCCAAAAGCGCTCTGATGCCGATTTTATTATCGCTGTACATGATGGAAGTAACCCTGATGAATATGAAAATTTAGATATGGTAGGCTATGTTTCTGAGACCAAAGATGGGGAAGAATATGTTTTGGTATTGAATTACAATATGGAAGAAAGCAATTATGCAACTGTTTTTTACCATGAATTGGGACATGTTTTAGGCTTAAAACATCCCTTCGATAATTCGGACGGTAACTGCATAGGATCCACAGAAGAGTATGGAGATAAGACAGCTCATACTGGATTGACAGTTATGGCATACGAAGATCCTCCAGAAGGTTGGGAATATTTAAAATTCTATTCCAAAGTAGATCTCTTGGCATTGCAATCAATTTTTGGAAAAGAAAAATGATTTAATCTTTTCAAAATATGTGAGAAGTAATACTCGCAAAAATAGGCTATGGTTACTGGGTAACCTCAAGGATATATCTAAGGGTTGGCTGTTATGATTGTTATTATCAACACACCCATCTTAGTTCTTCTTGACGTACTCTCTTACCATTCTTTTGCTTCTTAATTTTAGAATTTTAATGAGTTAACAAAATGTAGAGTTTTTAAGGTACTCTTAAATTCAGAACCCCTTAAAGACACAAAATATCTTTATCATGGCATTTAGTTTTATAAATAGAAAAATAAAAAAATAATAAATAACAAAAAACTTTATAGAACTATTTAAATTTTACTAATATTAAATTTTGAATTATTATTATCTAAAAAATACTATAAACATGGAGAAAAAAATTAAAGCACAAATAACCTGCAAATGTTCAAGAAGTAAATTGACTTTAAGCTATTCATCTCCCAGCTTATGCTTACTTTGTGG
>ENA-OSEY01001975-OSEY01001975.1-marine-metagenome-genome-assembly--contig:-NODE-1975-length-13619-cov-10.063432_pt1 | contig 13619 bp, 13 predicted proteins | sample MGYA00248465_ERZ534230 | MGnify/ENA primary metagenome ERZ534230 (study PRJEB26409, sample SAMN06344110) | marine metagenome | isolation source: Sea water from surface | place: Atlantic Ocean:Southern... | reverse complement strand
ATTAGCTCTAAAAGTTTAAATTCATTCATTGAATCTTGTGCAATATTTGCTTCAAACAAATCTTTAGAGCTTTCAGAGGAAACCAACAATTTACTTACAACTTCTTTTGAAGAAGTCAACAAAGAAGATTCTTTGTTATCAAAAAATTTAGAAGCTTCTTTTAAATTAAATGTATTTGTTGCTCCACTTTGGGAAATTGCCTTATGAAAAAGATCTTTTGCAAGAGGAGAGCTCAATAAAGCAAAAACATTGTGTCCACCAGCTGACTCACCAAATATAGTTACGTTATTCTTATCTCCTCCAAAATCATCAATATTTTGTTTTACCCATTTCAAAGCCATGATTTGGTCAAGAGTTCCAAAATTTCCTGATTTATCTTCAAGGTTGTTAGATGTTGCAGCAAATGATGGATGATAAAACCAACCTAAGAAACCCAGTCTGTAATTTATAGAAACAATTACTAGTTCGTGAGCGGACGCTAATTTGCTAAAGTCATATGATGCTGCCTCACCTGAAGTGTTGCCACCTCCATGAATCCAAAACATTACTGGAAGTTTTTTATCTGAACTTATTTTTTTTGGAGTAAAAACATTTAGATAAAGACAATCTTCCGATCCAGTATATTCTCCCTTTCCACCTCTATCTAAAGAAATAGAAGGAACTTGGGGACAGGCATCGCTAAATTTAAAAGCTTTAACTATTTCCTTTTGTTTGCTGAGAGCTCTCGGAGCTTTCCAACGCAGACTGCCTTGAGGAGGCTCTGCATAAGGAATGCCTAGCCATTGATAGCTATTTTTTAGTTCGATACCGACATATTTATCCGAGATTGAAGAAATAAGTTTAGTTTCTACAATATTCTCTTTTTTTGTTGCATCTATGGCACAAGCCGAGATAAGAATTGTTATAAATAAAAAAGAAATTTTTTTCATAAGAACTATTAAAAGGATTTTTTGAATTTAGAATAAAAGTATATAGTAAAACTTAGTTATTTAACTTAATAAAATAGTAAAGAGAAAAACATGCAAATTTCACCAATACCTACTTTATCTGATGATATTAATGACATTAGAACTAGAACAGCAAACATAGTTGCTGAAAAAATTATTCCTAATGAAAGAGAAATTTATTCAAAAAGTGAAAATTCTGCTTCAGTTAGAAAAGAAATAAGAGAACAAGTAAAGAAAGAAAAGTTGTGGGCACCTCACCTTCCAGAAGAATATGGTGGTATGGGTATCGGATTTATGGCTCATGCTTACATGAATGAAATCCTTGCATGGTCACCACTTTCTAATAGGCTTTTCGGAGTAATTGCTCCTAACTCAGGGAATCAAAAAGTCTTACTAAAATACGGATCTGAAGAACAAAAAAAGAAATGGCTTGAGCCCTTGATTGCTGGAGAAATGGAATCAGCATTTTCTATGACTGAGCCTGATAATGCAGGATCTGACCCAAGATCTATACAAACTACTGCCAAAAAGGAAGGAGACGAATGGGTTATTAACGGGCATAAAGTTATGACTTCAAATGGAATCAAGGCGGACTTTGCAATCGTAATGTGCAGAACAGAAGAAGAAGGTGAAGATGGCGAAGTCAATTCTCGTATGACCCAGATAATTGTCCCTACTGATACGCCAGGATTTAATGTCATTCGTTCGGTTCCTATTTGGGGACATACAGGAGGAGATCACGTCGAAATTAAATATGAAAATGTCAGAGTTCCAGTAGAAAATCAATTGGGCGCGAGAGGAACTGGACATGCTGCAGCCCAAGACAGATTGGGTGCTGGAAGAGTCTTTCACTGTATGAATAGTATTGGTCAAATGTGGAGAGCTTTTGATCTAATGCTGCAAAGAACCATTACGCGAGAGGTCCATGGTGGAAAGCTCGAGACAAAGCAATTAATTCAAGGTTTTATTGCTGATTCTTACATTGATATTCAAACGGCGAGATTGATGACAATTCATTGTGCTGAGGTAATGGATAGTGAAAATGATCCCAGGGTAGATATTTCGGCAATTAAAATCTATGTTCCTGAAGCGATGCATAGGGTTGTTGATCGAGCTATTCAAGTTTACGGCTGGAAAGGAGTGTCTGCAGACTTGCCTTTATTTGGAATGTATCAAGGAGCCAGGACTTTAAGACTGGCTGATGGTCCAGATGAAGTCCATAGGATTTTAATAGCTAAACAAGTCTTGAAAAAATATCACCAAGGTTTATCTTGGGATTTTGGAATTTAAGCTTTTATTATTTTAGCGTCCTTCGCAATATTATCTTTTAGAAAATCTTTTTGAGACCCTTCAATTTTTACCAGTTTTAAACTGGAAGATGCGGTAGCAATTATTTCACCTCCTTGATGAAGTTCTGCACTGGCAAATCCAATTGATTTTCCTAGTTTGATAATTTTAGATTTACAATCTAATTGTCCTGGCCTTCCCGCAGCCAAAAATGAGACATTTATATCTATGGACATCGGCGTGTAAACGAAATCAGTCAATTCCATTACTAAAAAAGCCATACATGAATCCATCATAACCGTAGTGAAACCACCTTGAATGATCGTCCCATTTGAATGGCAAATATCTTCGGTAGCGAAAAATGACATTTTTAGAGACTGAGATTTGAAATTAATCTCCAAAACCTTTCCGGATAACTGTTTCATATATTCAGGAGTATCGTCTTTTTTCATTTTTTCTCTATTTTGAAAAATTAGAAAATGCTTCAATGGCTTTTTTTCTAGATTCTTTTAAGTCTACTAAATGATTACTATACCCTAGGTCATTCCTTTCACCAGTTGATGGATCATGGATATTTTTTGCCGATGATATTTCAGGAACCCATTTTTTTATAAAATCTCCTTTTTTATCAAATTTTTCAGATTGAGTAATAGGATTAAAAATCCTGAAATATGGTGCAGCATCTACACCCGTTGATGCGCTCCATTGCCACCCACCATTATTGGAAGCAAAATCTCCATCAATCAAATTCTGCATGAAATATTTCTCACCCTTTCGCCAATCAATGAGTAAATTTTTTGAAAGATACATAGCAACTATCATTCTGAGCCTATTATGCATCCAGCCAGTTGAATTTAGCTGCCTCATTGCAGCATCAATTATTGGTACTCCGGTCTTACCTTTTGACCAAGCAATAAAATGATCCTGATTGTCTGACCAGGGAAAATCATCATATTTTTCTGAAAAAGATAAGTTTTTACTAACTCTTGGATTATGAAAAAGAATGTATTTATAAAATTCTCTCCAGATAATCTCATTTACCCAAGTCTTGACCCCCTCTTCCTCTTCTGAGAGTTTTTCAAAAACTTCAAAAAGACATTGCTTTGAAGACAAAATTCCTGAAGAAAGATAAGGTGAAAGCGAACTTGTTCCATCGATTGCAGGAAAATCTCTTTTTTCTTTGTACATAAGTATTTTTTGGTCAATAAATTTATCTAATTTATCTAGCGCATATTCTTCCCCTACTTCGTAAAGCTCTAAAGTTTTTTTTCTTTCCGCATTTAAAGAGATATTTTCAACTTCATCGCTTTCTTGAGTCTTTTTCTTTTGTTTTTTTGGTAAGCCTAGTATTTCAATTTTTTTTGTAAAAAGTTTTGATCTAAAAGCTCTTGAAAATGGCGTGAACACTTTAAAAAATGTGTCGCTTTGAGTCTTAATGCTTTCTGGAAGAAAAACAGAAGAATCAAATGAGTTGAGTTTCTTATTTAAATTGACTATTTCTTTTTCTAGATTTTGGTCTCTATTTATTTCATTGATTCCATATTCTTTATTTATGAATACTTCATTTATATTGTTATTTTTTACGTACTCAACAATTTTTTTAATTTCGTCGCCTATTCCCTCAGCATGAATGACTTTTAAAGATATGTTGAGCTCGTCTAATCTTTTAGAAATAATTTTTAGATTATCAATCTGAAAAGCAATTTTTAAATCACTTTCGTTATGACTTTCCCATTTTTTAGGATTGTGAATAAACATTGCTACTACAGACTCGCCATTTTCAGCAGCATAAAAAAGAGCAGGATTATCTCTTACTCTAAAATCTGTATTAAAAATAAATAAATTAGTCATATTATGGTGACAAGACGATGTGTATAGTTGCGCCCAACATAAAATTTAACACACATCATCTCGCCAAAAAAAGCGAGCCTTTTATGGGGAAAAGACTCGCTGAATCCAGATTTAGGAGAGTTTCTTTGGGAGAAAATGAAAATCTGAATAATTGTATGATATATAAATAAAATTTATATTGGGTTATAAAATACTTAAATTTAGTTATATCAAGAAAGTTCTTCGAAGGTGATCCCTGCTTTCATTAACCTGCTTATTAAAGGATTACCTAGTCCTACGGCTGAAGTTAAAACTCCGCCAAATTCATCGCCAAATGGCAAGTCATCTGAAAAAGCTAAAGTTAAGGCTGATTCACAAACCATTTTTGAAGTAGATTTATAACCCGGATCTCCAGAGCCAAATATTTCGAAACGTTTTTCATCACCGTTCTCAAGCTTTGCAACAAATAATCCTCTAAACCAACCATTATCTCTGGTTTCTTTATCTGGTCCTTCTCCAGGCTTTAACAAAAAAGGTCTCACTAGACGTCTCAAAGGAGTAGCTATTACAAGAAAAGCTGACATCAATACAAAACTAGTTATTCGAGCCGCAGCTTTAGATGGGTATCTTCCTAACTCTTTGAAAGTGAAATCTTCACCATAAGATTTTTGATTTAAATCAAACAAGGCTGCGCTTCTTCTGACAACTCTTGTATTAGCAAATGCCATTAATCCCATTCCTGAAAATTCATTGGTACCTGGGATAGGTTCGATAGAAAAACTATCAGCACTATTATTTTTTTGTTTCTCTGAAACAGTATCTTGAGGATTCAATAAAAAAGGATCTCTCATTTCTTTTGGTAAAGGTCCCATAGTGAACATGGTTTCAGTAGTACCTCCGCTGGCTCCCCCTTTTGCAGAATGATAAACAGTTACATGAGAAACTGGTTTTTCTGATCTAGTTACTGAAAAGAAAACACCCATATCAGATGGAATCGAATCGTAGCCACAAGATGGAATGATTCTAGTTCCGTCTAAGGCTGCCTTTTCATGAAATCTATCAATCAAACCTCTTACCCAATGATTTTCTCCTGTTATGTCTGTGTAATGAGTTTTGTTCTCAACGCAAGCTTCTACAACTTTTGTGCTGTATCTTGCAAAAGGCCCAGCAGCAGAAAGTACAACTTTTGTTTGTTTTACAAAATTTTGAATTGCATCATAGTCATCAGAGTCAGCAACGAAGACATCGCAATCCAGATTTAGCTCCTCTTTTAAATCTTCTAACTTTTCTTTATTTCTACCTGATATAGCCCAATTTAAATCTGGATAATTAGATTGAAAATATTCGGCACATAATCTTCCTGTAAAACCTGTAGCACCATATAAAATTATTTGATATTTCCTTTCCATAACTAATCTCTCCTTCTAAAGTGTATTAAAACAAATAAAGATTAAAATCACTAGAAATTGGTCGGGGTGGCGGGATTTGAACCCACGACCACTTGACCCCCAGTCAAGTGCGCTACCAGGCTGCGCTACACCCCGTTAGGTTTTTAATATTTTGAGAACCTCTTTGAGAGATTCTATTATTTCTACGTCAAGCTCTAAAGAAAGATCTCCTTCTTCCAAGACTTTTTTAATTGCCTTAATGTTTAGACCTCTCTCAGAGAGTTCTTTTATTTTTAAGAAAATGACCAAGTCTGATTTTTGGAACATTCTTCTATTGGAAATTCTTTTAACAGTAAAATAATTTTTAAAAGCTTTTTCCCAATATCTCAAAATATAGTCTTTTACGCCCAATAAGTTACTTGCCTCTCCCATAGAAAAGTATTTTTTATCTGGCAAGCTGGCTAGGTCAATTTCCAATTTTACAAAGACTCTCTAAGTTTTTTTGATGCTTTAAAAGAAACAACATTTCTATCCGAAATTTTATATGGTTCACCTGTTTTTGGATTTCTTCCAGGTCTACTTTTTTTATGCTTAACGACAAAATTTCCAAGTTTTGGAATTTTTATTTCTTCACCTCTTTCTAAACCTTTGCTAATTTCCTCGAAATAAGCATTTACTATTTTTAAACAATCTTTTTTTGGAAGGCCTAACTGCTCTCTTAATACATTTACGATATTTGCCTTAGTCAGAGTCATTTATCTTAAAATTGCCCCAAGTTTTTTTTGCATACCGGAAATAATAAGATTTGCTTCTTTATTGATCTCTTCTTCAGATAAAGTTTTTTTACTTGAGCCCCATGAGACTCTAAAGGCAATACTTTTTTTACCATCAGAGATATTTTTACCATCATAAACGTCAAAAATTTTTGTTCCGATCAAAAAATTTTTTGATGAAATGTGAATGCAATTCTCTATTTCTTCGAAAGAAACTTTATTATCTATTTCAAAAGAGAAGTCTCTTTGAGATATAGGATAAATTGAAGGCGCTATTAATTTTCCAAGATCATTAAGTGGTAAGGATTCAACCTTTATTTCAAAATATAAGAAAGCTTTATTGAGTCCAAGTGATTTTATAAACCTTGGATTGATACTCCCAACAGAGCCAATAAGCTTATTTTTGAGGTAAATGTCTGCAGACGCGTAAGGATGTAATAAATCATTCTGAGATTTTTTCCATAATATTTTCTCTATTCTGAACTCTGCAAAGAAGTTTTCTAAGATTCCTTTCAAATAGTAAAAATCATAATTTTGATTTGTATTCCAATTTTTAAACTTTTCATCATCGTAAATTAACCCAGCAAGATTTATCTCTTCCATATGAGTATCGTTTGAGAAGGATTTACCCATTTCAAAAATACTTAAGAAATTTTGCCCTCTATTGATATTAAATTCTAAATTTGTTGCTAGGCTGGGCAGTAAAGAAGTTCTTAAGACGCTTAAAGAATTATTAAGAGGATTTTTTATAGCAATACTTTTGTTTTCTATACCTAAATTTTCTAAAACCTGTCTATCAAGAAAAGAATAGTTTATGACTTCATTGAATCCTTTGTTTGTCATAAAAGTTTTGATCTGATTGATAAAATCATAATCTGATTTTTCATAATGCTGATTTATTGAATCGTTTTTAATTTGAGGTAAATTGTCATAACCGATAATTCTTGCAACCTCTTCAATTAAGTCTTCTTTAATTGATAAATCAAAACGATGACTAGGTACTTCGAAAGTTAAATTATTTTTATTTTTTTTCATCAATTTTATTTCAAGTCTATTCAAAATAGACTTGATTGTATTTTCTTTAAAATCGGTTCCAAGTTTCAGATTTACGTCTTCTATGGAAATGTTTATGATTTTTTTTCTAGGAAAATACTTATTTTTTATTGTCTCTACATTAGAAATATCTGCCTGGTAAATTTCTCTGATAATTGAGAGAGCCTCCTTTAAAGCATCCTCATGAAGATTAAAATCAACGCCTCTTTCAAATCTTTGTGAAGCATCAGTTTGAAACCCATATCTTCTAGCTTTGCCTTTAATAATACTGGGATGAAAAAAAGCAGATTCGATCAGAAAATTTTGTGTTTTTTTAGAAACTGAATGATTTAAACCTCCTGAAATTCCCGCAAAAGCTATAGGTTCTTTTTCATCAGCAATAACAAGGCAATCTTTAGTAAGTTTAAGATTCTTTTCGCCTAAAATTTTTATTTGTTCTTTTGTTTTTGCAAACCTAACTTCAATATCTCCCTCAATTTTATCTTGATCAAAGACATGCATTGGCTGACCATTTTCTAACATGACAAAATTCACGATATCTACCAAGGGGTGGATGGATTGAATTCCAGCTGCTTTTAGAGTCTTTTTTATATGATCCGGAAACTTCTTAATTAATTTTAAATTTGAAATAGAAACGGCTGAATAGGCTGAACATGCATCTTTTGCAAATAAATTAATTTTTTTATTAAATTTTTTTTCTCCTTTGAAAGAGCTTTTTGTTGCTGAAGAAAATTTTTTATCTTTGTATGCACAATAATCTCTCGCCAAACCTTTAACAGAAAAGCAATCTCCCCTGTTGGGAGTTAAGTCAAAATCAATTATCTTATCTCCTTGAAAAGACTTTATCTCATCAACTTCTATGCCGATTAATGTAAGGTCATCGCAAAGGTTTTCTATCTTAGGTTTAGCCTTAATAGCCTTAGTAATATTTGAATATAAAACTTTCATTGTTATTGAGATAGAAATTTTATGTCGTTTGAAAATAGAGAGCGCATATCTTCTATTTCATAAGAAAGCTTAGCCATTCTTTCAATACCCATTCCAAAAGCAAAGCCAGAAAATTTCTTTGAATCCAATCCTGCCATGTCTATTACGTTAGGATGCACTAAACCACAGCCCATGATTTCTAGCCAATTTTTGGACTTTTTTTCCATAATATCCACTTCAGCAGAAGGTTCTGTAAAGGGAAAATAAGAAGGTCTAAACCTAACTTTGGTATCTGGCCCAAAAAAGAAATCTATGAAGGTCATAATTTCATTTTTAAGATGGCCAAAATTAATATTTTCATCAATAACTAGACCTTCTATCTGATGAAACATCGGTGTATGTGTTTTGTCTGCATCACTTCGATAAACTTTTCCAGGACAAATAATTTTTAAGGGTGCGCCTCTTTTTTCAATGGATCTTATTTGAACAGGAGAAGTATGTGTTCTTAAAAGATTTCCGTTATCTAGATAAAAGGTGTCGTGCATATCGCGAGCAGGATGATCTTTAGGAATATTCAAAGCATCAAAATTATAATAATCGCTTTCAATCTCAGGACCATCTTCAATCAAGTATCCCTTGGAAGAAAAGAAATCTGTTATCTTTTTGGTAGTTATAGTCAAAGGATGAAGCTTCCCTTGAGATTTAAAAGAACCCGGAAGGGTTACATCGATTTGATCTTTTTCAAGGGATTCGTTGATAATTTGTAATTCAATCTTTTCTTGAACGGAATTTAAAAGGTCTTCATAAAGACTTCTTAATTCACCAATTTTTTTTCCAAAAATTGGTCTTTCTTCTGAAGGTAAGTTTTTAATGTTTTTTGAGAGCTCAGTAATTCGCCCTTTTTTTCCAAGATACTTGACTTTGAGTTGATTCAACTCATCTTGCGAGACTATTTCTTGAAAATCTTTTTTAAGATTTGCTTTTAAAGCATCTAAATCCATGCTTCATTATGCTGCATTTTCCTTGGCAAGAGATACTAAATTAGAAAAAGCTTCACTGTCTTCAGCAGCTAATTCAGCGAGCACACGTCTATCTAACTCTATGTTCATTTTCTTTAAAGCTGACATGAACTTACTATAAGTTAAGCCGTTTTCTCTAACTGCAGCATTGATTCTTATAATCCATAAAGACCTGAAGTCTCTTTTTTTAACTCTTCTATCTCTGTAAGCATACTGTCCAGCTCTTGTGACTGCTTGCTTTGCAACCTTAAAAGTCCTGCTTCTAGCTCCTCTGTATCCTTTAGCTAGTTTTAGAACTTTTTTATGTTTTCTGCGAGATTCAACTCCTCTTTTAACTCTAGCCATTATGATCTCTCCCTAAACATTCGCTTTACCAGTTTTTCATCTCCATCAGCAAGTGATGTTGTTCCCCTAAGCTGTCTTTTGGACTTGGTCGACATTTTAGTAAGAATATGTCTTTTATTAGCTTGTTTTCTTTTCAAGCCAGAACCAGTTTTTTTAAACCGTTTCGCGGCACCGCTATGTACTTTTATCTTAGGCATGATTTTTACTTAGTTTTGGCTGGGGATAATAGCATAACTAACTGTCTGCCTTCAGATAAAGGTGCTTGCTCTACTGAACCTCGACCATCAAGATCTTCTTCTACCCTTTTTAGCAGATCAAAGCCGATGTTTTGGTGAGCCATTTCTCTTCCTCTGAATCTCATAGTTATTTTTGCTTTATCTCCTTCATCTAAAAATTTAATAATTTTTTTAAGTTTAATTTGGTAATCGTTTTCCTCAGTTCCAGGTCTAAATTTTACTTCCTTGATTTGTGTTTTCTTTTGTTTCTTTTTGGAAGCAGATTTCTGTTTTTTCTTATCGAATAAATGTTTTCCATAATTCATAAGTTTGCAAACGGGAGTATTCTCATCATCGTTAAGCTGAACAAGATCAAGGCTTTCTTTCGATGCTATTTGAAGAGCATCTTCAATACTTTTTATACCTAATTGTTCTCCAGAACTTGAAATTAACCTAACCTTTTCAGCTTTTATAAACTTATTGATGGGTTGTTTATTTTCTTTTTTATAATTTCTTTTTGCTAAAGCCATAATTACTTAGCGAAAAAAGAAAGAAATCTTTTATGTACCAATCAAACCTCCTTAGATTTAATATTTTTATTTAAAATCTTACTAAATGCATCTATCGACATGCTTCCTAAATCAGAACCTGATCTATCTCTAATAGCTAATGTCGAAGTTTCGATTTCCTTATCACCCAAAACAATGATGAAAGGGACCTTTTGCATAGAGTGGTGGCGAATTTTATAAGCGATTTTCTCATTCCTCAAGTCTGAATTTACTCTAAATCCTTTATTTTTAAGAATATTTGTAATTTCATTCGTTTTTTTAGCATGTTTTTCTGAAATATTTATGGCAACAGCTTGTATTGGAGATAACCATACTGGAAAGTCCCCAGCATATTGTTCGATAAGAATTCCTATAAATCTCTCAAAAGAGCCCAGAAAAGCCCTGTGCAACATAACTGGAATATGTCTTTCACCATCTTTTCCAACATATGAAGCATCTAATCTTTCAGGCATATTGAAATCAGCCTGCAAAGTACCGCACTGCCATTCTCTATTGAGGGAGTCTGTTAAAACAAAATCTATTTTGGGTCCATAAAAGGCACCATCGCCTTCAGCAATTTCATAAGAAATACCTTGGCTATTGATAGCTGCTTCCAAAGCCTGTTCTGCTTTATCCCAAATTTCATCTGTTCCAACTCGTTGTTCTGGTCTTGTTGATAACTTAATATCCAACTTATCAAAACCTAGTTCTTTGTAAATATTTGAAAGAATGCTTATAAAAGAGCCGGCCTCATCTTCAATTTGGTCCTCTGAACAGAAAATATGACCATCATCCTGAGTCATTTGTCTGACTCTCATCAGGCCATGCAAAGTGCCTGAAGGCTCATATCTATGGCAAGAGCCAAATTCAGAATATCTTATTGGTAAGTCTCTATAAGATTTAAGTCCTTGATTATAAACTTGAACATGGCAAGGACAACTCATTGGTTTTAAAGCATTAACTCTTTTTTCATTAGCATGTTCCTCATCGATCTCAGTTATGTACATGTTTTCTCGATATTTATCCCAGTGACCAGATTTCTCCCAAAGCTTTCTATCCACTACTTCGGGAGTTTTAATTTCTTCATACCCTGAAGTTTTAAGTTTCTCTCTTATGTAGTCCTCTAAGATTCTAAATATAGTCCAACCTTTTGGATGCCAAAAAACCATACCTGGAGCTTCTTCCTGAAAATGAAATAAATCATATTTCTGTCCAAGTTTTCTATGATCCCTTTTCGAAGCTTCTTCAATATTGGAAAGGTATAGATTCAATTCTTTTTCTGTATTCCAAGCAGTTCCATAAATTCTTTGAAGCATTTTCCCTTTTGAGTCTCCGCGCCAATATGCTCCAGAAATATTCAATAATTTAAAACTTTTCAAATGTCTCATTGAAGTTACATGCGGGCCTTTGCACATATCAACGTATTCTTCATGAAAATATAAGGCGATAATTTCATCTTCGGGAATCTCATCGATAATTTTTAATTTGTAATCTTCTTTTCTGTCTTTAAAAACTTTTTTGGCCTCTTTTCTAGATACTACCTTTTTAATTACAGAATATTCGCTTGAAGCAAGTTCTCTCATTCTGTTTTCAATTTCCCTTAAATCTTCTTCAGTTAATTTGTTCTCTAAATCAATGTCGTAATAAAATCCGTCATCAATTACAGGGCCTATAGCCATTTTTGCTTCTGGGAATAATTGTTTCAAAGCATGGCCAAATAAATGAGCGCAAGAGTGTCTAATTATTTCAATGCCTTCTGGGTCAACATTTCTGACAATCTCTAAAGAACAGTCTTGTTGAATTAAATCTGTTCCATCCTTAAGAACGCCATCTATTTTTCCGGCAACTGTTGCTTTTAATAATCCTTTGCCAATATCTGCTGCTACATCTTCAATAGAAACCGGTTCGTCAAAGACTTTTTTTGAATTATCTGGAAGAGTGATTGTTAACATAATTATGACCTATACGAGGGGCCTTTAAGCGAACATTATAACAAAAACTTAAGGAGAGAGAAGGCAACTATCCCATTTATGATCATTAAGAAAATACTTTATTCTTTCATGGGTTCTATTATCTCTTTCTTGCCAAAACTCTACAGAAATCGGAGCTAAATTATACAATCCACAATGTTTTGGTCTTTTTACTGCGGCTTCGTCATTTTTTTCTAAAAATTCATCTATATCTTTCTTTAGATCTTCATATGAATTTATAACAGAGCTTTGATTAGAGATTATTGCTGAAACCCTGGATTTTAGTGGCCTGGAATTAAAATAATCATCAGAATCCTTTTCAGGGGCTTTAGTAATAAACCCTTCTATTCTGATTTGTTTTTTTAGCTCTCTCCACCAAAAATTAACGGCAACTTTATTATTTAGACTTATTTCCTTACCTTTTTTACTATTGTAATTTGTGTAAAAAACTAGGCCTTCGTCTGAAATTTTTTTTAAAAGAACTACTCTCGAGCTAGGTTGGCCCTTCTCATCGACAGTAGCAACATTCATAGCATTCCAGTCTACAAGATTTAAAGATTCTGCTTCTTCAAGGATTTTTAATATGCCTAAGAAAGGCTCCTGAGAGACTTTTCCTTTCTCAATCACTTATTTCCTTCTTACCCAATAGTCTAGAGATAGATAATTTCCTCCACCATATATGAGGGGAATGGCTAAAACTAGTATATACGTAGCAGCCATTTCATATCCGCCAGCATCTGCATTCCATCCGTTGGGAAAATGAAAATAGGCAGCAACAAACATTGCAAAAATAATTGGAACAGAAGCCCATCTTGTAAATAAACCCAATAACAAAAGAATAGCTCCTCCTGCTTCAGCAAGAATTACAAGCCAGGCAAAGAACGTAGGAAAAATAAAGTTTAGATTATCAGAGCCATTTGGGCCTAAAAATTCTGCAAATCTAGGATTTACCATTGGCAGACCCTCATTCCAAGAAAGTTTGTTAGCTGAAGTTCCTGCTCCCCAAAAAATAAAAAAAAGATAAATTCTTATTAAAAATAATAATAAAAAGTCTATCTTGGATAAGTTTTTCAATATATCGTCTGTTCTAAAAATTATATTTTTCACTAAATTCATAAAACTAAATTATCATTTTTGATGTATTTTTTCTAACTCTTCATAGGCTTCTTGGATTTCTATGAATTTCTCTTTAGCCTTTTGTATGAACTCTTCAGGAAGTCCTTTTCCAATCAAAGTATCTGGATGAAATTCTTTTCGCTTTTTTAAGTAATTTTTTTTTATTTCAGAAAATGAACTATTTTCTTTTACTCCTAAAAC
>ENA-OSEY01001974-OSEY01001974.1-marine-metagenome-genome-assembly--contig:-NODE-1974-length-13624-cov-3.803056_pt1 | contig 13624 bp, 10 predicted proteins | sample MGYA00248465_ERZ534230 | MGnify/ENA primary metagenome ERZ534230 (study PRJEB26409, sample SAMN06344110) | marine metagenome | isolation source: Sea water from surface | place: Atlantic Ocean:Southern... | reverse complement strand
ATTTCTCCACAAATCGCCTGATCCCTCAGCATCAGGTCTTTCACAACCAGCCATACAATTATTCATTCGGCCTGGCCCAGGCTCGGAGTCAACGAATTTACCAAAAAAATTATCCTCGGCAGAGGCAGCAAGAGCAGTATGATTATCAGAGCTGCCTATTACTCCAAATTTATATGGATTGACGCCAATTTTTTTCTCAACTTCTAGACCTCTTCGTAAAGCTGGCCTTACATAACTACCTTTGTACCTATATTCTTCACTTTTTTTAAAGCGATAGCATTTATAGTTTTCACTATTAGCACAATCACCAGTATCACTTAACTTAACTAACCTATCTATTTCAGTTCTTGCAATATTTCCTTCCCAAGTTTCATAGTCAGCAAATGGATCATCTGGAGATACTGCTGGATGTGTTTCACTATCACCCTTAACTTGCGTTGCCTCTACTAAAGGTTCCCATCTATTACGCATATTAGCATATGCTTGATCTATTGGCTCTCCATAAGAATCTTCAAGAGAAAACATTCGTCCGCCACTTATATTGCTATTGTGTGATATAGAGATTGCCTCTCCACCAGTTTTTTTACTATAATTTTCTAGGAAATTCCACAAATCTTCAGGTTTGTCACTATCAAGTGCTGAGAAGGGAATAATTTGGCTAGCTTTTGAAGCTCCATCTTTAAAAACGACAACTCGATGAAGATTATCGCCAGTCGGCATTGGTGTCCATTCATAACCGATAAAAGCTGTGAAAACCCCAGGATCATTAAATCTATCAACATTTTCTGTAATTTCTTTCCAAATTGGTTCATAGATTTCTTTTTCGATACTTTGATCTTGATTACCGTTTAAACCATCGACAAATTCTGTAAAAAGCCTTGGGTCATCATTGTCCATATATTCTCGCCATCTTTTTCCTAAATCAGTTGATAGAAGAAGTGGGTCACTATTTTCTATTCTCTTAAAAACACCTAAATAAGTTGCGTGATCTGATACCATAAGGAAATCAAGTGGAACTCTCAACTTTGCTTTAACTCCGGTTTCTGAGACAACTTCCTCACCTCTTGCAAAACGAAATGCGTCACTAGGAGTTAGATTTGAGTTACCAATTGACCAAGCATCGGCTGATTGATTTGAATGTAGATGAGTGTCACCCCATAATAATTTTTTAGGATAATTCTTATTTACTGCTGGAGAATATTCTTGTGAAAAAACTTCTAAAGATAAAAAAATTAATATTACAAAAAATGAAAACTTATTCATGGTCATTGTTACCCCCGGCTAACAAAATAAGACAGAAAATTAATATGGGCAAATAAAAAAGGGCGCTAAAAGCGCCCTTTTATTGATATTATTTTAATTAAAATTCATACCCAAGAGAGATACCGAAATGTCTTCGTTTTTGAGGGGTTGCGAAAGCAAATGCACCGGCATCAAATGGTCTTACTATATAACCACCGTCTTCAAGTATATCATTACCAAATACCGTGAAAGTTACTGAACTTCCGCTCGGGTAATCTTGCGAATAGGTTAATGATAAATCAAGTTTTTCAGTTTTATCGACGGCCATATTTGCACCTAACTCATAGTTATAAACTGCAGGATCAAATCGACCATAAAACTCATCTTTAGCAGAGAATGTACCAGCAAAAACAAGCTCTCCACTTCGAAACTCAGTAACATATTCCCAACTTAAACTTGCTGTATAATCTGGCGCAAAGTTAAGTTGTGCAGCTGCAGCAACATCTTGTCCATCATATTCAAACTTGTCATAACCTGAGTCAAGTAAGCCAATGGCAGTTCTGAAGGTTAATGCTTCAGAAGCCCTGAATGTACCCTCAATTTCTAAACCATCAATAGATACTTCACCAGCGTTTCTGACGAAAGTACACGTTGTACCGCAAAGTTGAGGAACTCCTTCGACAACTATAGATCCATCTGCAGGTGTCACTATTACCTCTTGTTTATCGGTGTAATCATTAGTGAAGGCAGTTACATTTAAAACTACTCTGTTATCAAATAATTCACTTCTTAATCCAAGTTCAATTGTTTCAACTTCTTCTGAATTGTAAGGCCCAACTGATTGAAGTGTTGATCCTCTAGCATTAAATCCACCGCTTCTGAAGCCTGTAGAGTGCGACAGATAAACCATACCAAAATCAGTATTCCTTTGAATAACTATTCTATGCTGAAGATTGTCATCTTTAAAGCCTCTAGCAAGATCAAGTACTTTAGGCGTTCTTGCAATTTTATCGGCCAGACCGCCGTATGTTTGAATTGCAAAATCTTTTTCTTCTTCAGTGTATCTTAAGCCCAGACCTAATGTCCAATCATCACTTATATCATAGGATAAGTCACCAAAAATTGCTTGAGCTTCAGCTTCTTGCTGTGATCGAAAGTTGGAAGCAGGACCAGAGTCCATGTTCGCTTCAGTTTCGATATAAAAAAGACCAATAGTATAATTTAATGGACCGCCTGAGTCAGATATTAACTGGACCTCATGCGAAGTTTGCTCATAATTCTGATCCCTTACAACTGGAAATACACAATTTGGTGTTACAACTGCACCAGCTGAACCCCATGAACAAATATCCATAAGTTCCTCAAAATCATTATTACCAGCAATATATTTAAGAGTATGATTCTCAAGTTCCCATTGGACTCTTAATGTCATATTATTTCCTTGAATACCACTTAAGAAAGGTTCGGCAGAATATACAGTCTCATAATCGTTTGCTGCAGACAAATCACCAGAACCTGCTGCACCTTGACCAAGAAGAGCAAAGACTCCTTGATTTGCTCCTATTTTATTTACATAAAATTTAGTAATTGCTAAGAGATTATGTTGTGAATTATCATTGTAATTATCAAAGGTGAAATTTACATTGATATCTTCTGTGGGATCAAAATCAATAGCAACAGAAGCGGACTCCAAATCTCTTGCTTTTTCTCTTTCATCTCTTGTTACATTAAACATAAAGCTATCGCTTTGCAGTTTTCTTAAAGCAACTTTAATACCACCATTATCGCCAAGAGGTGCATTAAGGATAAGTTTTAAGTCACTAGTATTGTCTTCTTCAAGATCAATTTTAATCTTTGCTCCAAGCTCTCTAGTTGGTTTTGAACGAGTTATATTAATAACTCCACCAATAGTATTTCTTCCAAAAAGCGTACCTTGTGGACCACGAAGAACTTCAACCGCCTCAAGATCAAAAAGATCAAGATCAACACCAGAATTTGATGCAGCAAAAACACCATCGATAACAACACCAACAGTTGTTTCAAAGGTTTTTTCTAAATCATCGAATGTCAAACCCCTAATTCCAGCGCTAATTGCGCCTCCTGCAAAGGCCATATCTGACATTTCAACATTTGGTACAAGCTTTTCCAAATCTTGAACACGTTGAATGTTCCCTCGTTCAATTTGAGTAACACTTAAAGCTGAAACAGCAACAGGAACATCTTGAATTGACTCTGTTCTTTTTCGAGCAGTTACTAGAATTTCTTCAACGGCATACTCTGATGCATCACTTGTTTGAGAATGAGTTTTTTCAACTAAAACAAAAGAAGAAATAATAGCAAAAGCTAATATAAATTTAACATTATTCATGAAATTCTCCCCAGAATTATTTCTTATTATTAACTATGCGTTTGATACTATGTTTTATGTTAAAAGCCAATCTTTATATAATATTTATTTATTAAACAAATACGTTTTCTTAAAATGAATAAATATTTCATTCATTTTGATGTAATTATACAACATTTATAAGTTTACTTGTAATCAATTTACCAAACTTCACCAAATGGCCTAAGCCAATGATCAAAAGTCCAAGCTGATTTTGGTTGATGGACAATATGCCAAATCTCAGAAGCGATATCATCTGGTTGAATAAAGAAATTATCTGGCTTCTCTGGCCATGCTTTTCGAGTCCACTCTAGATCAATTGCTGCATCTATTGTGATATAGGCAACATGAACTCCTTTAGGATTCAAATAGCGAGCCATAGACTCTGTTAATATTTTCTGAGCTGCTTTTGTTGACGCAGTACCACCAAAATTAGCTTTACCTCTATGCGCAGAAGTATTTCCTGTAACAACTATTGCCCCTTCACCTTTTTTAATCATTCCAGGTGCAACTCTTTGAGATATTCGGTGAAGAGCAATAACATTAATATCAAAATTAGATTGTAATTCTTCAGAACTAAATTCTAAAAAATTTCCTCTTGTTCCACGAACAGCATTATGAATAAAAATATCAGGATCACCATAGTCATCTATTACTCTAGTTATTGTATTATCTAAGAGTTTTGAATTTCTTAACTCACAAACATATCCTTTGCTTCCGACTAATTCATTTTCTAAAAGCTTTAATCTATCCTCATCGCGAGCAATCATAGCCACATTATAACCACCCATAGAAAATGTGCGTGCAATGGATGACCCAGTACCAGGTCCGACCCCTGTAACTAAAGCTACTTTTTTTGACATTTTAGTTTTTTAGTGAGAGTTCTTTTGCCCAATCAATTCCTCGTCTAAGTAGGTCGTAGAATACAGGAAGATCCCAGGCACATCGTTCAACCTCTGGATAGTATTCCATAGGTTCAGGTAAATCATACATATCGTAATGCCCTCTACAATGGCCAAGAGTAAGATATAAAACTTCACCCTTTTCTACAGGATGGAGGTAAAAAACCGGTACTTTAGTTTTATCCCAATCTTCTTCAACAAATCCTGGTGTTTTACCTTCAAATTCGGTTTCCAATAAAACATGGAGTTCTCCATGAGTTTCCATTAAATACAGCTCATCAGTAGTCTCAAAAGGCTCAACGCCTTCAACCAAATGATGATCATGATCGGCAACTTTCACAGTATATGGTTCAATTGGAGGGTGAGATAAAAATTGAGAACCAAGTGTTTCCATAAATATTGGTGCGACTCTTGGGCAATCAACTCTACCATCAGAAAGAAATTGAAGTATTGAGTTAGTACCATGCAAAGCAAGCCACCTTTTACCATTTGCAACGAAATCCCTTAAAACCTTTTGCTGTTCTAATGTAGGTCTAACATCACATGTATATGTAATAAGAAAATCAGCATTGGAAATAGCATGCAGATTTGAATAATCTTCATAAACCCTTGTTCGTATTCTGTCGTCTTCGGCGAGAAGCTTTAATAATTCTAGGCGAGCGAAATCTATATCATGATATTTTCCACCTGCTACAAGAACAACATTCAACCTTTTTTTAACATCATCTGTCATAAATTTTTACTCAAATTATTATTAAAAAAAATATAATTAAAATTGAACGCCCTTGGTAAATCCACCATCTATAACGACATTTGTTCCTGTCGTATGACCACTAGCAGGACTTGCTAGAAATGCAACTGTCTTAGCAACATCTTCTCCGGTACCATATTTTCCAAGAGGAATTCCTTTTAGGGTTGCATTATAAAAATCTTCCATGTTGTCTTTGATAAAATTCCATGCACCGCCCTCAATATAAATTGGTCCCGGGCAAATAACATTTGATCTAACACCATTTGGTCCTTCTGTTTGAGCAATATGATTTGAATAATTTAATAAGCCTGCTTTTACAGCTCCATAAGGGCCACTTCCAGGGCCTTGTTCGATAGCGGTAGTTGTCGAAATTATAACTATCGAACCATTTGACTCTCTTAATGCCTCTAAAGATGCCTCAACTGATCGAACGGTACCCATAATATCAGTTTGGAAGTTTGCAGTCCAACCATCTTCACTTGGGTTTCCTCCACCAGCACTTACTTGTGGTACAAGAATATCTAAACCACCTAAATCACTAATTGCAGATGCCACCCATGTTTTTAGAGCATCACCATCAGCAACATCAACAGCTCCACCAATAGCATTAACTCCTTTAGATTTTAAAGCATCTAAGGCTAAATTCACATCATCAATATTCCGAGAGCAAATTGCTACATCTGCTCCTTCATCAGCCAAGGCATGTGCTGAAGCTAATCCAATGCCTTTACTACCACCAGTAATAATTGCTTTTTTTCCCTTTAAACCTAAATCCATAAGTTCCTCCTTTTAAATTACATTGGTCCAAATCCTGGAGGTGCGCCTCCAGGAATAAATTTCTTTTTTTCTTTTTCAGGCACTATTGCCTCTATTTTTCCGTCTACTTCTCTAACATCAAAGCATATTAAAGGCTTAGTTGATAGATTTGTCATTGATTTTCCTGTTGATAACTCGAATCTAGCTCCATGATGAGGGCAAGCATAAAAACCATTTCTAAGTCTACCGCCAGAAATACATTCATTAGCATGAGGACAATTGTCTTCTACTGCATATAATTCACCTTCATTCGAGCGAACAACTAATACTTCTCTACTATTTATTTCAAAAACAGCTTCGCTACCGTTTTCAACAATGGTTGAATCACAGACAAAGACAAAGTTTTGTGGTTCACTCATGATAATTCCAAAAATCTAGGTTTTTAATCTTTATAGCTAGGGACTTGTCCGCCACCTTCCATAATTAAACGATCAATAACTTGATGGAAGTGAATTATTCTTCTCTCTTGCTCGCCACACCATAGACCTCTGTAGCCAGGACTGTTCATGCCTTTTTGAACAAAAGGGAGATTATGAGCATCTTGGTCAAGGACTTCGCCGAGTGTATGTTCTTCTCCGTCTTTAACATATTGATGTTCGGGGCGACTGACTGAGTCTGTCTCATCTTGAACCATTTCATCCATACCAGGATTTACCCTTGGTGCTTCATCATCAATAGTCATGTATGCTGGTGCATTTGAGTCTGATGCTTCGGAAGCTTGCTTTACTCTTTTATTATTTGTATCGGTTGGTAGAGAAAACATCTGTAAATCATAAAAACATTTGTTTGGATCCTCAGGATGAGGTCTTTGAGTAAACATCATATAATTTGTTGCGTGGGTGTTTAGTGTAACATTTGGAAATACAGTGTAATGATAATCATCTGATAATTGATCATCATTTAAATTTGAAAAATCCCAACCCATTTCATCAGCGCGCTCTCTTTGGGCTAATTGAATGGCTCTTCTTGCTTCTTGAGCATTACCCTTAAAATCCTTTGGATTAACACCATTTTGTTCCATATAAACGGCTAGATTTGGACCTATTTCTTCTTGGTCAATATGTGGTCTTGGGCTTGGAACACCAAATGGAACAAGATATCTGTTGTGTATATCATAAAGATCAATCTGAACATTTTGATCATCCAGCCAATCCATTAATTGTGGATGGGTACCCCATACATGATAGGTTTCATTGAAAGCGTCAACAGATGCCTTCCAATTACAATTCCACTCTACAGTCATATCCATTACAAGGTTCATTTTATCGAATTTATATGCTTCAAGATGAGCCTTAACAGGGCCTAACCACTCATCTAATGGTTTTACTTCAGGATTTAAAGAATACATAATCCATCCATTCCACTCTTCACATGGCAGTTCTGTTAAATGAAGAGATGGGTCACAAACGCCTTGCGGAAAAGTATGAGGATCAGGAGCGTCTACCAATTGACCAGCTGCATCATATTGCCACCTATGGTAAGAACACTTAAATGTCTTATCAATTTTTCCCATTTTTTGCTGAGCAAGTGTATTACCTCTATGCTTACAAACATTGTAGAAAGCTCTGGCCTTCATATCCTCACCACGGGTAATTAGTATAGAGTAATTACCAATTTCTGTTGTAATGTAATCATTTGGTTCTTTTAAATCTTGAGATAAGCCACCTCTAAGCCAGATTTTCGTCCAAATATGATCCCATTCTAACTTCATGAACTCTTTAGAGGTGTATCTCTCTTTTGGTATATATTCATAAGATAAATTTGGTTCTGGCTCTTTATCACCGTGTAAACCTGGTTGTGCATACCTTATTAACGCCATTGCAATCTCCTAATAAATTCGACCCATAATATTACGCTATAAATACATGTGTAAAGTAAAAATGAAAATAGAAAATGTTACATAATGTCATAGTTTACAGGTTATTTAAATATTGACCATTACAAAAAGTTAATCTTGAATAAAATTATGACAAACGAGAATGATGAAATAGAAACACAATTAGAATTTAATAATAGAACTTTTTTAGATAAAAATATTAGCAATATTCTTATCATTACCCGTGGACATCCGTTTGAACGTGATCCTTTTTTTGAAATGATAGACTCAACTGGTTATGCATGGTCACATGTGGAGCATCCTGCTGCACAAGAAATTTTTAAGACTGGTTTTATTGAAAATTATAAAGCAATTATTTTTTATGATATGCCAGGTATTAATTTTGAAACTGCACCTCCAAAACCAACTTTTTTTAACCCTGATAAAGATTATAAAAAAGGTTTAATTGACCATTTAAAAAGAGGAATTGGATGCGTTTTTTTGCATCATGCTATTGCTGGATGGTCAAATTGGGAGGAGTACAGCAATATTATTGGAGGAAAGTTCTTGTACCAGCCCGGCAAATTAAGGGGTATACAAAAACCAGACTCGGGTTACCGACATGATGTAAAATATAGAGTTTTGATTGAAGGTAATCATCCTATCACTGATGGAATAGAAGATTTTGAAATTACAGATGAATTGTATTTAGCAGAAATTTTTGAAGATGATATTAATCCAATTTTAAGGAGTAATTACGAATTCATTTCTAAGAACTTTTATTCAGCTGCACGAGCTCTTGAGGGAGAAATGTTTTCAAATAAAAATTGGTCACATGAAAAAGGTAGTAACATTGTTGGTTGGACCAAAAGATATGAAAATAGTTCAATAGCATATTTGCAATTTGGCGATGGTCCATCATCATATCAAAATAAAAACTTTAGAAAACTGATTAAACAATCCATTGACTGGGTAATCAAAGAGACAGGTTGATTAATAGTAAAAATTATTTAATATCAAAGTTAGATTTTTATTGAATGTTATGATTAAAACTTTTAATCCTATCAATGTACAGCCAATATATTTTATGAGGAGGATATAATGCAATTACCTAGAGAAGAACTTGAGCAAGCCTACAAACAAATGAAAACAATTAGGGAGTTTGAGGAACACCTTCACAGGGAAATAATGACAGGTTCAATTCCAGGATTTACTCATCTTTATGCTGGTCAAGAAGCTGTAGCCGTTGGAGTTTGCGAAAATTTAACGGAAGCAGATTATATTACCTCAACGCATAGAGGGCATGGTCACTGTATAGCAAAGGGTTGTGATGTTATTGGAATGATGAAAGAGCTATATGGAAAGGCAGATGGTCTTTGTAAAGGTAAAGGTGGTTCAATGCATGTTGCTGATATGGATGTTGGTATGCTTGGGGCTAACGGTATCGTTGGAGGAGGTCCACCTCTTGCTACGGGGGCTGCTTTAGCTGCAAAGTTAGACGGCAAGGGTTCTGTAGCCGTATCTTTTGGTGGTGATGGATCTTGTAACCAAGGACCTGTTTTTGAATCAATGAATATTGCAGCAATTCTTAAATTACCAAGTATATTTGTTTATGAAAATAATCGTTATTCTGAGCACACTCACTGTGATTATGTTATTGCTTCAGAGAGCATAGCAAGTCGTGTGGAGGGTTTTGGTATTCATACCGTTAAAGCAAATGGTTTTGATTTTTTTGAAGTACATGAAGTTATGAAAGAGCTTATTGAGAAGGCCCGTAATGGAGAGGGTCCGTGTGCTGTTGAATTTGAAACAACAAGGTTTTATGGCCATTTTGAAGGTGACCCTCAAAATTATCGTGCCCCAGATGAGCTAAAAAATGATCGTGAAAATAATGATTGTATAACTATTTTTAAAGAGAAAGTTACAGAGGCTGGGCTTTTATCTGATGATGATATTGCTAAATTAGATGAGGAAGTAAACTCATTAATAGAAGAATCTGTTGATCAAGCTAAAAAATCGCCTTTACCAAAGCCCGAAGATGTAACAAAAGATGTTTACGTGTCTTACTAGATAATAAGGAGAATTTATTATGACAGAAAAAACTTACAGAGAGGCACTAACCGATGCACTCTTTCATGAAATGAGAAGAGATGAGAATGTTATTGTAATGGGAGAAGATGTTGTTGGAGGAACAGGTAGTCCACATGCAGAACCAGGTTTTGTTGGCGGGGTGTTTGGAGTAACAGGTGGTCTTCATGCTGAATTTGGACTTGATAGATGTATTGATATGCCAATCTCAGAAGCTGGTATTGCTGGTACGGCTGCAGGGGCTGCTTTAGCAGGTAAAAGACCTGTGGCAGAAATAATGTTCTGTGATTTCATTGGTCTTTGTCTTGATCAATTGATGAATCAAGCTGCAAAATTTAGATATATGTTTGGTGGAAAAGCTACATGCCCAATGGTTTTAAGAACCACTTATGGAGCCGGTATGAATGCTGCATCACAACATAGTCAATCTTTACATCCATTAGTTACTGCTATACCAGGATTAAAAGTAGCGATGCCGTCAACACCAGCAGATGCTAAAGGTCTTTTGGCCACAGCCATAAGAGATGATGACCCAGTTATCTTTTTTGAACATAAAACTTTATATACCATTTCTGGTGATGTGCCTGATGATGAATATTTGGTTCCTTTTGGAAAAGCTAGAATTGTTTCTGAGGGTAATGATTGCACATTGGTAGCAACAGGAAGAATGGTTTCTTTTTGTGAAAATGCTGCTCAAGCCTTAGCTGAAGATGGAATTACCTGCGATATTATTGATCCAAGAACAACGAGTCCACTTGATGAAGATGCAATACTTGATAGTGTTGAAAAAACTGGAAGATTAGTAGTTGTTGATGAAACACCGCCAAGATGCTCATTTGCTGCAGATATAGCTGCACTAGCTGCTGGTGAAGTATTTTCATCATTAAAAGCTCCTGTAAGACAAATAACTGGTCCTCATTCACCAGTTCCATTTGCAAAAGAGCTTGAAGGTGAATTTGTTCCATCTCCAACAAAAATTAGAGATGCAGTATCTGAAGTAGTTAACTTTAAATAGGAAATATAACAATGAGCAAGAAGATTGAAGCTCTTACGATGCCTAAGTGGGGTATCGAAATGGAAGAAGGTAAATTAACTGAGTGGATGATAGAAGAAGGTTCTTCTTTTTCTAAGGGTGATCCATTATTAGTTGTTGAAACGGATAAAATTTCAAATGAAATTGAAGCTGAATTTGATGGTTTATGTCGTAAGAAATTAGTTGATGTTGATGGAACTTATCCTGTTGGAGCATTATTAGCTGTTTTTGCCTCTGAGGAAGTTCCTGATGAGGAAGTTGAACAATTTATAAATGATTTTGTACCTGTTGATTCCTCCTTTCAGCCTGAAAGCGCAGTTTCAGAAAAAAAATCCGAACCAGTAGAACCTATACCTTCTGATGATAAACCTAAGACAAGTGGAGATCTACCATCCGCCCCACCAGATGGTATTAATATTTCTCCTAAAGCATGGGAAGTAGCGCTTGAATTAGATATAGATATCTCAACAATAACGCCTTCTGGAAGAAGAGGAAGAATATCTGTTCAAGATGTAGAGCAAGCCGCTGATCCAGCTAAACTTGCAGCATATAAAGGTGTAGAAGAGGAAGATACTGGACAAGCTTCATCTTCTGGTAACCCATCAGAACTTATACCACATAGTGGAATGAGAAAAGTTATTGCAGAGAGGACTACTGCTTCGAAAAATACTGCTCCACATTTTTATCTTAATGTGGATCTCGACGCAAAAAAATTATCTGCTGAGCGTGAAAAAATGAATAAAGGAAAAGATAAAGAAGAAAATATATCTATCAATGATCTGCTTATAAAATGCGTTGCTACGGCCTTAACAAAACATCCTGAGGTTAATATTAATTGGTCTGATGAAGGAATTTTACAATTTCAAAATGCCGATATCTCAATTGCAGTAGCTACTGATGCTGGATTAATTACCCCAATTGTTAAAAAGGCTAATGAAAAAACCGTTGAAGAAATTTCTGCTGATACAAAAAGATTATCTGACTTGGCACATAATAATAAACTAATGCCAGAAGATTATCAGGGTGGTACTTTTTCAATATCCAATCTAGGTATGCTTGGAATCAAGTCATTCACCGCAGTTATTAATCCTCCGCAATGTGGAATTCTAGCAGTTGGAAAACTTGAGGATGATAAAATTTCTGTAACAATGTCTTGTGATCATAGAGGAATTGACGGAGCTGTAGGAGCAAGATTCCTTCAGACTTTATCTGGGATAGTTGCTGAAGTTGATATTTAAATTTCTTTTTCGGAGTCTTCCCAATAAGGGTCTCTAAGATTTCTTTTTAAAATTTTTCCAGTTGGGGCCTTTGGTAATTCATTAATAAATTTAACAGATTTTGGTTTTTGGTATGATGCAAGATGTTTTTTTGCGGTATTTATAATGTCATCTTCGCTTGCATGCATATCAGGTTTTAAGACAACATATGCCTTTACTGACTCGCCCCATTCATCATCGGGAATTCCAAAAACTGCAGTTTCTAACACTGCCTCATGTTTACAAATTGCTTCTTCAACCTGAACAGAATATATGTTTTCTCCACCTGAAATGATCATATCTTTTGCTCTATCTTTGATAAAGATATAATTATCTTTATCCCAAGTTGCTATATCACCTGTCCACATCCAACCATTACGGATAGTTTTTTCAGTTAGATCAGGTCTTCTAAAATACCCGACCATATTAGCATCAGAACGAACAATTATTTCACCGGGTGTTTCACTATCATTTGGAACTGGATTTCCATCTTTATCAACAACAAGAACCGATGTAACAAAGCCCTCCCTTCCACAGGATTTTAATCTCTCTTCATTAATTCCCTCAATTGCAGCTTTTATATGATCCTCTTGAGATAGAAATGTCATTGTTGTGCCTTCAGTTTGTCCATAACCTTGAATAATTTGACATGGTAATTTATTGAGTACCTCTTTTATAACTGTTGAAGGCATTGGTCCTCCACCATATTGAACGCATCTAAGACTACTAAGATCATATTTGTTAAAATTTTCTACTGCCATCATCCAATTCAACATTGTTGTTATTCCTAAAAAACCTGAAACTTTCTCTTGTTGAATTAAATCTAGAGCTAATTTGGCATCAAAATTCATCAGAACAATTGGACAGCCATGTGCTGTATAATTCATGGCCAACAAAACAGGTATATGAAACATTTGACCTGTTAACATATACACATCAGAAGGCACTATTCTCTCAGCAACTGTTTGATTGAGCATTCCGAAATAAGCAGATTTGTGTGTATGTAAAGCTCCTTTAGACTCTCCTGTAGTTCCACCAGTATAAAGAATGAAAAAAGGGTCTTCGTCACCCACATTTTGAACTTGCTTGACCTCCTCACTCGAGGAAGCTTCGATTAAATGCTCAAAAGTATTATCTCCTCCACGACCATACTCTAACCAATGATCTACAAAATTAATTTCTTTTTGGAGTTCAGATTTTATATCTTTAAATTGTGCCTCACAGATGAAAATTTTTGGTTCGCCATTTTCAATAATTTTAGTAATTTCATTTTTTGCAAGACGCCAATTCAATGCATGTGCTACTAAGCCTGCCTGCCCACAAGCAAAAAATAA